>Ga0326728_10003274_pt1 | contig 50880 bp, 48 predicted proteins | sample MB3enrmetagenome_FD_207602 | JGI IMG/M metagenome (GOLD analysis project Ga0326728, IMG submission 207602) | Lab enriched peat soil microbial communities from McLean, Ithaca, NY, United States - MB31MN | ecosystem: Environmental > Terrestrial > Soil > Wetlands > Peat | place: USA: New York... | reverse complement strand
GCCGTCGTCGGCGCGCTTGACCGCAGCCAACTATCCCGGCATCATCGCCACGCCGAAGCTGAAAGAAACCCGGACCCGGTCCCATGCTGCTGGCGGAGAAGTGGTCCCATCATGCTGGCGAGCGACACCTCGACGACGTTTCAGCGGAGCGATCGGACTTCGGTAATGGATCAATTCTCCCTGGTTGATGGCACTTTCTGAGGGCACAATATGACAGTGGGGAGAGGGTTTGAAAACAGTCCCATGCAGCCCGCCGTTGTCTTCCTTACAACATTTGTCCTGACCAAGCGCCGTTTCTGATGTCCGATCGCTGCGTGAGCGGATAGTTCTCTTTCAAACAACAAAGGCACCATCGGTTTCTCTTCGCCGCGAGGTTACGGTTGGCGCATGGTTTTGGGTCCTAGCAGCGGCCACGCTGGCGAGGACGACGCGACCGGCCTGCGCGGCAGCGCACACTGGAGACTGGCTGTTCGGGGGCTCCGGTTAGCAGGGCTCGGCTTGTTCGTCGCCGTCGGCGGTCTCGTCACTCGTGTGTGGTCAACAGGTACTGGACTCACGATTCTGGCCGTCGGCGTAGGTATCTATCTCGTTGGCGTCGTGGTCGTCTTCACCGGATTCATCCCGGCCATCCGAGCGCTTCCAAAGCCCCGGCCCTCGTTCTGGAGGCTCAGGTGGCTGCTCATGCGCGACGCTCTCCACGCTTGGCACCCGGATCGGTGATGAACAGGCCTGAGCCGAAACCGCCGCAAGCTCGTGCACCTCACCGACGCCGGACGCGAGGTGGCACAACGCGGCCAGGCGATCCTCAACGAGCCACCGCCAGCACTGACCGACCTCGACTCCGACGACCTCGCCCGGCTCGACGAGATCCTGACCCGACTCCGGACCAAAAAAGACCGCTATGAGATCAACAACCCCGACCCGTCCCTGCTCACCTGGGAGACCCCGCCGATGATCCGCACGCTGGGAACGGAATGCGTGCACTTCTTCCTGCTCGACCAAGACGGCGAGTTCACCCTCATCGATGCCGGCCTAAGCGGACACGGCGACACCCTGCAGCCTGACTTCTCGGTCTTCGACCGCAGACTCCGCGGCCCCGGCCTCCCCATCCGCCAGGCATAGAGAAAAGGAGCCAAGACCATGCCCGCAAACCCCCCGGCCTCGCGCTGCGTAACCGACGCGTCGGACACCACACGCTCGTCTGGGCCCGTCCCGACGTGCAAGCACCCGAGAGCTTCACCCTCACCAGCCCCGCCTTCGACCACGGCACCCCCATCCCCGCGCGGTACCGCGGCAGGCTCTTCGGGGCCAACATTTCACCCGCCCTCGCCTGGACAACGCCGCCGGCCGTAACCGCGGAACTCGTGCTCATCGTGCAAGACCCCGACATCCCCCTCGGGAAACCCGCCACCCATGCCCTCACGCTCGGCATCGACCCATCGCTAAGCGGCATTCCTGAGAACGGCCTCACCGACCCCAGCCCGATCCGCGGGCTCAAACACGGCAAAGGCGCCCTCGGTCACCGCGGCTGGGCCGGTCCCAAGCCCCGCGCTCGCACGGACCACACTCCTACGTCTTCCAACTCTTCGCCCTGGACTACCGGCTCGACCTGCCCGACAAGTTCACCATCTGACCCATCCCAGAACGCCACCCGAGCGCTAGCCCACCTAGCCCGCCGAGGTGCCTCCTAACGCCGACGTTCCGCTTGTGCGGTAGCACTCATCAAACGGCTCCTGATTCAGAGTAAGCCCACAGCTCCTGGTGAGGTGGGCTCAGCCGCTGGCCGCCTGTGCCTCAATGCGGTGTGCTGCTGCAGCTAGCCGCGCTAGCCGTCGATCTGCATCGGCCGCGCCCGCTCAACGAGCGCGAGGTGGCAGCACAGACAGACCGTCATGATGTTAACTTTGCAGGTTTCCGGGGGCTCCGAAGTTCGGGACAGAGGGGGGAATCCGATGTCTGCTGATAACCAGATACTGACCGACACCCGCGACATGCTCGCGGTGCACGATGCGTTCAAACGGGCGTTCGGGGACGCCCCGGGTCAACTCGCCTCGGTGAACGATGGAGACGCCCAGCGGGCTCGGTATCTTGCCGACTACCTCGGCGAAGTGCTTTGGCTTCTGCACGCCCACCACGCCGGCGAGGACGAACTCTTGTTCCCGCTACTTTCGGAGCGCGCTCCCGAAGAGCGAGAGCTGTTCTCTCGGATGGAAGCCCAGCACGCCGCCCTGCTCTCGAACCTCCAAGCAACCGAGAGCGCTGCAGAACAGTTTGGGAGATCAGCTTCACCCGTCGACGGTCAAGCTCTCGCGAGTGCGTGTAAGTCGCTTCGCGAGGTGCTGATCGAGCACTTGGACCAAGAAGAGCAGGACGTGCTGCCGATCGCCGCCCGATGCGTGTCGCCACCGGAGTGGGGGGCGCTACCGGCGCACGCACTCTCGCACTACGAAGGCACGCGAGTGTGGCTTCCCTTCGGACTCGTGCTCGAGGCGATGCCCGACGACGTGCGGGAGGACTTGCTCGCGCACGTTCCCCCGCCGGTGTCTCAGATGTGGTTCGGCGGCGGATCCGATGCGTTCGCAAAGGAGATGGCAGCGATCCGAGGCGGCGCGGCCTGACTCTTCAAACAGGACAGTTGCGAGGTCCTTCATGAAAGGCCACCGCAAGGTCACCGCTAGCTGACGAGCGAATCTCAGGCGTGCATCAATGCCGGGCTTATGGTCGTGGTGCTTCCCGGACAGGGAGCTTGACGATGATCTGAGCGGCGACCGCACGGTCATCGGACTGGGCGGCTCCGATCCAGCCTTTCGGTTGATTGATCCAGGTGACAGCTTTCACCAAAGCTGCGTCCGCCGATCACTTCGTCCTCAGCTCGACGAGGCAGGCCGAGGGCGTGCGCGGCAAGGCGACGGTGAGCTCCCCCCGGCCGTCGTCCCAGGAGACGTCGGCGCCGCCGAGCGCCGGGTAGAGCAGCTTGCCCGTGGCGCCGCTGTTGCGGAGGTGCGGGGCCGGGAGCGTCGCCGGCTCCTCCTCGGCGCACCCGCCCCCTGAGCGGCTGAGCGCGCCGCGGTGCCAGGCGAGCACGTACGTGGCGGCACTGCCGCGCATCCCGAGCGCGAACCAGGAGTCCGCCCAGCCCGGCAGGCCGAGCGGCCAGAAGGGGACAGCCACCGCCAACTCGCGCCTGATCCGCTTGTAGACCGCGACCGCGTCGGCGACGAGAGCCAGCTGGCAAGGGCTCATCCGGTCGAGGTGCCCGGAGAGGTCGATGCGTCCGAGGAGCGCGCTGCAGAGCGTGAACGCGATCTCGTCGTCGCTCCACTCCGGCTGCGGGTAGGCCCAGCTCGCCGCCTGCTCGGGCGTGAACGCCACCGGCGCCGCGGCGGAGATGGCAGGGTAGCGCAGGTAGTCCTGCTGGTCGCTCGTCGACTGCAGCTGGAGGCGCGAGAGCATGGCGAAGTCGGCGCGCAACGCGCCCGAGGCGCAGTTCTCGATCGTCAAGGCAGAGTGGCGGTCGAGGACGGCATCGAGCCAGTCCAGGAGCGCGCGGTTGTGACCGAGCATCCCGACGCCCTCGGCGACGCCGCCCGTGTCGGTTCCCGGACCGACGTCGACGTTGTAGTCGAGTTTCAGGTAGCCGACGCCAAGCCCGCCGACGAGGAAGTCGACCACCTCGTCGAGGTGCTTGCGAGCGGCAGGATGGCGCAGGTCGAGGTGGTACCGATCCTGCTCGACGACCCGCTCGCCGCCGCGGCAGAAGAAAGCGGCGTCCGGCAACTGGCTCGCCACGGCGCTGTGCACCCCGACGACCTCCGGCTCGAGCCACAGGCCCGGGACCATGCCGTGCTCGCGGATGGCGTCGAGCACCTCCTCGATGCCCTTGGGGAACCGGCTCGTCGACGGCCTCCACTCGCCGACGCTCTCCCACCAGCTCTCCCCGAGCTCGGCGTACCAGCCGGAGTCGAGGCAGAAGTACTCGGCCCCGGCACGGGCCGCCGCCTCGACGAGCGGCAGCAGCCGTTCGGTCGTCGGATCGCCCATCACCGTGTTCATGTAGTCGTTGAAGACCACCGGCAGCCGCTTGTGGTCGTCGTGCGCGCGACGCGCCGCCCTGCGATACCCGGTGAGTCGGGCGACCGCTCCCTCGAAGCCGGCGGCGCTAAGCGCGACCGCAGCGGGAACGGTCTCGAACGACTCTCCTGGCTCGAGGACGAGGCGCCAGTGGTGCTCGACGTCGGTCGGCCCGAGGAGGGCGACGTAGGCCGCGGCCGCGTCCGAACCTTGGCGCCCGATCGCGCCCGGCTGCGGAGCAACGCGCCCGGCGTGCTCGCCCACCTGCCAGTGCCAGCCGCCGTTGTGCTCGATCTGCCAGAGGAAGGCGTGTCCCGTGCTGCGGTTGACCGCCGCTCCCATCGGCAGGTGCCCGGCGGAGGACCAGCCCCCTTCGCTCGTCACGCCGAACATGGCCCGCGAGTCGGCACCGTGCAGGCCGCGGTCGAGGTCGGGCAGCGCGTCGCGGAAGGCACGGTGCTGCCAGCGGTTCTCGCTGAGCCAGTCGTTCTCGGCCCACCAGATGTCGACGTCGTCGAGCCCGCCTCCGGGGCCGGCGAGACCGGAGGCGACGAAGGAGGTGACCGACTCGACCGTGAGCGGCCACCGACCGGCGTTGACCAGGCGGGCGCTTGCACGCAGCACGCCTTCCCCGGCGAGCACCCGGTAGACGACTTCGGCGCGCAATTCCGACTGCGGGTCCTCGAGATGGAAAGACAACTCCCGCCAGGGGCCTTCCGAGCGCTGCTCGCCGCCGGCGAAGCGGAGTCGCCCGCCCGTCTCTGACTCGACGTAGCGGTGCCCCGACCACGCCCGGCCGCTCCCGGCGGTGATGACGTCGAGCAGCGGCAGGCCGGCCAGGAAGGGCTCCTCGCTCTCGGCGCCCGCTCCGTCCGAGTCGCTCGCCGCTACCACGCCCTCGGTGCCCGCAGCGGGCCCCTCCCCGCCCGGGCGCGCGGCGAGCCGGACGAGCCGCGCCACGCCGTCGGCGCCCACGCGGACGCGCAATTCGAGTGCCTCGTCGCGAAAGACGATCTCGCCGCCGAGTGGCGTTGGTGGCGCGGGCATCTCTCCTCCTTGTCGGTCAGCTCGACAACATCCTGCCTGTTCTACGCTTGACACGTTTGATGTGACCGATCACAATACTTCACTGTGACCGATCACATAGGAGGGATCGGGGTTCGGTTGGACGGCGAGGGGCCGACGTCGGTGAACATCCGCGACGTCGCCCGTGCTGCCGGCGTTTCTTACCAGACCGTGTCTCGCGTGATCAACGACAGCCCGAGCGTGAAGGCGTCGACGCGTCAGGCCGTGCTGGAGGCGATCTCCTCACTCGGATTCCGGCCCAACCGCGCCGCTCGAGCCCTCGCCGGGGGCCCCGTCCAATCCGTCACCGTTCTCGCCTCGAACACCCGCCTGTACGGCTTCGTCGCGGCCCTCGAGGGGATCGAGGAGGCGACGCGCGCCGCCGGCTTCGCGATGGGCGTGCGGGCCATCGAGTCGGCCGCGCCGCAGGACGTGCACGACGCCGTCGCGCGGGCGATCGAGCCGGCAGCGGCGCTCATCGTCATCGCGTTCGATCGCCCCGGGGTCGCCGCGCTGCGCGCCGTTCCGCCCGACGTCCCCGTCGCCGCCCTCGTCGAGACGCCGGCGAACCAGGCCGACGCCGACAGCCGCTGGGTCTGGATCGACGACTGGCAGGCGGCGTGGGAGGCGACGAGCTACCTGCTCGGCCTTGGGCACCGGAGGGTGCACTACGTCTCCATCCCTCACTCGGCCAAGGCGAGCCAACGGATGCTGGGCTGGCGCAGCGCGCTCGAGGACGCCGGAGTGCCCGCGCCCCAGCCTGTGCCAGGCGGATGGGAGCCGCGATCAGGCTATGAGGCCGGACTACGGCTAGCGCGCGACCCGAAAGTCACTGCTGTGTTGTGCGGCAACGACGACCTTGCCCTCGGCGTCATCCGAGCCCTGCACGAGGCGGGCCGCGCCGTTCCCGAGAGCGTCAGTGTCGTCGGCTTCGACGACACGCCGCTCGCGCCTTTCTACTTCCCGGCGCTCACGACCGTTCGTCAGGACTTCCGGGCCCTCGGGCGGGTCAGCTTTGCCAAGCTGCGCGCCGCGCTCGGGCGCAGCCTCGCACCCGAGGAGTTCGTCGTGCCGCGGGCCGAGCTCGTGATTCGGGAGAGCGCCGGGCCACCGCCGTTGCCGCGGCGGCGAGCGAGTACGCAGAACGGCTCACTTCGCCCTACGACCAAGGCCGACGGCCGCACCGAGGGCCGCCCGCGGCGAGCACCGGGCACCCCATCAGCCGCCCCGAAGCCGGCTTCAACATCCGGAGTCGGGCCAAGACAACCCAGGAAGACGGCGAAAGGAGTATCACGATAAGAAAAATGCAACGCACCTGACCAGCTCGTCCCGGGTCCGCCCGGACTCGAGGACCGCTCGGAGAAGTGGCTGCGTCGGCGATCTGCTCGTACAGGTCGGCAGTCGGCCGTGCCGAGCGCGTCGAGCATCGACCCGCTCCGCTCGTGATTGCGAGAGCCCCGTGCCCTTGCGACCGCCACGCTCTTGCCAGTGCGTCCGCAGGACGATGTCACGCCTAGGGCGCATGGCAAGCGGGAGAAGGCTTCCGGCCAGCACGCATCCGCAGGCGAGTGATCGATAAGGGGGCAGGTTGCCCCGGACACAGTGAACAGTAAGGAGTAATACGAATGAAGGAAGGACACGCAAGCTACGCACCGGATCTTACGAGCCGCAGAGGCTCGCGCCACCTGGGCTGGAACAAGCGCTTCAACTCGAGGTTCGCGGCGGCGCTCGCCGCGGTGACGCTCGTCGGCACCGTCACTCTCGGCACCGCGGGCGGGGGCACAGCTGGGGCGGTGAGCTCGACGACGAGGTCGTCGGTGGTCAACCTGACGTGGTGGACGATGTGGTCGGGGACGACGCTCCAGCTGCTGAACACGATGGTGACTCAGTTCAACAAGACCCATCCCGGCATCCACGTCACGGAGACCAACATCCCCAGCTCTGCGACGACGAGCACCGCCAAGTTGCTCTCGACGATCGCGGCGGGGGACCCGCCGGACATCTTCACGGAGTGGTGGCCGGAGATCGGCTCCTTCGCCGCCGACGGCGACATCGTGAACATGAACCAGTACCTCACCGGCCAGTATGCCGGCTTCGAGAAGTGGGAGTACCCCGTGGCCGTCCAGGCGGCCAGCTATAAAGGCGGCCTCTACGCCGTCCCGATGTCACTGAACTCCTGGGCGCTGTACTACAACATTCCCGTGCTCGCCGAGTTCGGCATCAAGTCGCCGCCCAAGACCCTGGCCCAGTTCGACGCCGACCAGGCCAAGATGTGGACCTTCAGCGGTCAAAGGATCGTGACCATGGGCTTCTACCCGGACACGGACGGGAACGGCTTCCAGTTCTACACGACCTTCTTCGGCGCCACCAACTGCTTCAACTCTGCCGGCAAGTACGACTTCGAGAGCTGCCCGGGTGCAAAGGCGGAGATGAACTGGATCGCCAGCTTCGACAAGTACCCCTACGCCCAGGTGATGGCGGAGCAGACGGCCCTAGGGTATGTGGCCGGCGGCCAGACCGACATCTTTACGAACGGTAAGTCCGGCTTCGAGCTGTCTGGTCCGTGGGTGGGAGCGCAGAACGTCCCCGTGTCCAACCCGGACCTCGAAGGCCACTTCGGCGTGGAGGCCTTCCCGGGTATCGTCCCCGGACCGAGCACGCTCGGGCAGGGCAACTTCAACATCATCCCCAAGGGCTCCGCGCACCCGGCTCAGGCCTTCGAGTTCATCTCCTGGCTCGCCGGCTACCACAACGAGAGCTTCGTCGGATCCATCGACCCGAAAGGCGGCTGGGTGCCCGCCGGCCCCACGGTGACCAAGGCCCCGGCGTACCAAGCGTGGCTGAAGGCCAACTCGTGGCTGTCGGGCTTCCTGCCCCAGATGACCAGCCCCTACACCCAGGCTCCGCTCCTGACTGCGACGCAGGCGCAGCTGTTTACCGCGGAGAACACCGCCACGGCCAACGTCCTGCAGAAGATCATGACTCCTGAGCAGGCGCTCAAGTACATCGACCAACAGGCGAACGCCTCGAGCTAGCGGTCCGCCCTCACACAGTAGGGGACAGCCGGGCTGAGTCCTGGTTGTCCCCTACTGTGTGTCCACGGGCAGTTGGAGGAGCACACTGCTGACATGCAGGTCGACGTGCAGGCAAACAAGTGGCCGGTCGTGCCGGTGACCGTCGCGAGCGACCGGCGTCGGGGCCCGTTTCGCTCCCCGCGCCGGCGGGCCCTCCGGCTCGGGCTGCTCTTTGTCAGCCCGTGGATCGCCGGCTTCCTCCTCTTCTTCGCCTACCCCTTCTTCGCCACCATCTACTACAGCTTCACGGACTTCAACGGTGTCGGCGCGGCGCACTGGATCGGGCTCGCCAACTACGTGAACCTGTTCCACGATCCGTTGTTCAAGACGTCGCTCTTCAACACCTTCTACTACACGGCGATCGAGCTGCCTTTGTCGACGGTCGCCGCCCTCGGCCTGGCGCTGCTGCTCAACATGAACGTGAGGGGCCGGGCCGTCTACCGGACGATCTTCTACATCCCTTCGATCGTGCCGCTCGTCGCCTCGTGCATGATCTTCGTCTGGCTGTTCAACCCGGCCTTCGGAATCGTCAACGACCTCCTCACCGACGTGCACCTGCCGTCCCCGGACTGGTTCTTCTCGATCGCCTGGTCGAAGCCGTCGTTCATCTTGCTCGGGCTGTGGGGTCTCGGCCAGCCGATGGTGATCTACCTGGCGGGTCTGCAAGGGGTGCCCAGGGAGTTGTATGAGGTGGCCGCCCTCGACGGCGCGGGCCCCTGGCAGCGGCTGCGCCACATCACGCTCCCGATGATCAGCCCTGTCATCCTCTTCAACGTCATCTTGCAGCTGGTGCTCTGCATCTCGTACTTCACCCAGGCGCAAGTGATCGAGAGTGCCGACCCCGGCGGCCCCGGCACCTCGACGTGGTTCTACGTGCAGTATCTCTACGAACAGGCCTTTTTGTTCCTCAAGCTCGGCTACTCCTCGGCGATGGCGTTCTTCCTGTTCGTGATCAGCGCCGTGATCATGGTGTTGCTGTTCCGGTCGTCCTCGCGATGGGTCTACTATGCCAGCGAACATCAGTAGGTCGACCCGCAGGCTCGGGGGCAGCCTGGCCAAACACGCGACGCTGATCGTCGTGAGCGTGCTGCTCGGTTTCCCGTTGTTCTGGATGGTCCTCACCTCGCTGAAGACCAATCCGCAGTCGCTCGCCGTCCCGCCGCTCTGGTGGCCGCACCCCTTCGTGTGGCGCAACTACCCGGACATGCTCTCGGCCGTCCCCTTCTGGCGGTTCGTGCTCAACACCCTCATGTACGCCGGCGTCACGATCGTCGGGGTGTGCGTCTCGAGCAGCCTCGTGGCCTACGGCTTCTCCCGCCTCCGCTGGAGAGGCAGAGACGTCCTGTTCCAGGTGATGGTCGGCACCCTTTTGATCCCGTTCTTCGCCACGCTGATCCCGCTCTTCACCATGTACAAACAGTTCCACATGGTGGGCTGGTACCTGCCCTTGATGATCCCGACGTTCCTCGGCAGCTCGGTCTTCAGCACCTTCCTGCTCCGCCAGTTCTTCATGACCATCCCCGAGTCGCTCTCCGACGCCGCCCGGGTGGACGGGGCGAACGAGTTCACGATCTTCAGCCGGATCATCCTGCCGATGGCGAAACCCGCCCTGGCGACGGTTATCCTCTTCCAGTTCATCTATTGCTGGAACGACTTCATCGGACCGCTCATCTACATCAACAACCAGGTGTGGTACCCCCTGTCGCTCGGCTTGAACCTGATCCTCGGCACTTATACGACCAACTGGCCCTGGGTGATGGCAGCTGCGACGGCAGCCACGGCACCGATCATCGTCCTGTTCTTCTTCGCGCAACGCACGTTCATCCAGGGCATCGCCATCCAGGGCACCGGGGTCAAGGGTTGAGACCTGCCTCGGTTCCCGGCGTCACGGCCCGCGCGGGTGCGGAGACGGCGGTGGCCGGTGCGGAGAACCCCGTCCTCGTCTCCGTCAAGGGCAAAGTCGTCGGTGCGCTGCGCGCTTGCTTCAACTTCCTCGCCCTCAACCTCGTGCTGCTGATCGCCTGCCTCCCGGTCGTGACGATACCCATGGCCCTCCAGGCGGCTACGGTCGCCCTCGAGCGGTGGCGGGTGTCGGGCGAGGACCGCGTCGTGCGGGAGTTCCTCGCCGCGCTCCGGTCCCGGCCGCCGCTGCGAACGACGGTGGCGGTGGGCGCGCCGCTCGCCGTCGCCGCTATCGCTGCCGAGGAGGTGCACTTTTTCACCCGCGGCGGCTCGCTGGGCGACTGGGTGAGCCTCGGGTTCGGCGTCGCCGCCTTGCTCGTCGCGCTGACGAGCATCGGCTACGTGCTCGTGCTCGGCGCGCGCCAGCCCCTCATGGCACCGAGCCACCTCTGGAACCTGTCGGTCTCCCTGGCAGTGCGCAACCTGCCGACGACCGGCCCCTTGTTCGTCGCCGAGTTCGCGGCGGCGGCGGCGCTGCTCCTGCTCAACCCGGCCCTCGCGCTGATCGGGGTGCCGATCCTGCTTCTCCAGTGCCTGAGGCTCACAGCCCGGCTCGGTGTCCGCAGGGTCGAGAAAAGCGCGTCGCGGTCCGGTGCTTCCGTCCTGTTGCCGGAGGAACAGGCGCCGCGCTGACGAGCACCGGTACGGGACCTGCGTTATCGGCGTTGCGGGGCCAGCAACGACGGCTCGGCTCTAACTCGTCACTTGGCGTGCGGAAGGGGCCACTGGGCCGACAGGTCCTCAGAAGGCATACGGGTTCTCAGAAGGCATACGGGCCGAAGCGTCCCCAGGCGACAAAGACGGCCAGCGCGAACAACACGAGGTTGAGCACGATGCTTTCGCGGCGACGCAAGTGGACCACCGTTGCCAGAACCATCGTGACCCCGAGCCCGGTGGTGGCGAGCGGAACCAGGACGGTGGCGATCTTGGTGACTGCGGGAAGGATCAGTCCGACTGCGCCGGCCACCTCGAGCGCGCCGATGGCCTTCACTTGAGCTGCGGAGAGGTCCGCCACATAGGGCCACCGGGCCTGTAGATCGTCCTTACGCCGGGTCAGCTTCAGAAAGCCTGCTATCAGGAAGGCCGCGGCAAGCACTCCGGCTGCGACCCACAATGCGACGCTCATGGTGTCTCCTTGACTTGAATGTTCAAGTCATACTAGCCGAAGAGAGTTGAATGTTCAACACAGCGATAGGATGTGCTCGTGACAGACACCGCCGACGATGCCTCTTGGCTCACCCCGGAGCAAGATCGCGCCTGGATCTCCATCCTGGCGCTGACACAAGCCCTCCCAGCCGCCCTCGACGCCCAACTCAAGCGCGACGCCGGAATGAACTGCTTCGAGTACCTCGTCCTCGCCAGGCTGTCGGAAGCACCTGGGCGCACCATGCGCATGTCCGCGCTCGCGGTTCTGGCCCAGGGGTCGCTGTCCCGGCTCTCACACGCCGTGACTCGCCTGGAGGAATCCGGCTGGGTGACGCGCCGCCCGAGCCCCGAAGACGGCCGGCACACCGAGGCGCAGCTCACACCTGCGGGTTGGAAGAAGGTCCAGCGGGTTGCACCCGGCCACGTCCGAGAAGTCCGCAGGCTCGTCATCGACGTTCTCACGCCCACCCAGCTCACCCAGCTGGGAAGGACGGCGCGAGCGGTCGTCGAGGCGGCCGCACCCGGTTGGCTGGACTCGGCACTCGTGGTCAACAACAGCTAGGCGCCGTCGCCGATCAAGGCATCTTCAGAGGCCTTCCCGGTTCCTGGCTCACATCACTGCTCCCAGCTGCCAGGGGACGAACTCCTCGTCACCCAGGCCGAGCAGCTCACTTCTGGTCTTCGAGCCTGAGGCGGTGGCGACCAGGGCGTGGAAGATGCGTCGGCCCATCTCCTCGACACCGACGTCTCCGTCGACGATCGCGCCGCAGTTGAGGTCCATGTCGTCGCCCATGCGGAGAAACAGGGGAGTGTTCGTCGCAAGCTTGAGGCTCGGCACGGGCTTGCAACCGAACGCCGAGCCACGTCCCGTGGTGAAGCAGACGACGTTCGCACCTCCTGCCACCATCCCGGTCACCGAGACGGGGTCGTAGCCGGGAGTGTCCATGAACACGAGCCCCCTCCCCGTGACCGGCTCGGCATAGCCGTACACCCCGGTCAGATTTGTGGAGCCGCCCTTTGCGACCGCGCCGAGCGACTTCTCCAATATCGTCGTCAGCCCTCCCGCCTTGTTGCCCGGAGCGGGATTGTTGTCCATGGAGCCGTGATTGGCAGCCGTGTAGGACTCCCACCAGGCAATGCGCTCGAGCAGCTTGTCCGCCACCTCGGGGCTGACCGCGCGGTGGGTGAGCAGATGCTCGGCCCCGTAGATCTCCGGCGTTTCCCCCAGCACTGCCGTCCCCCCCTGGGCGACGAGCAGATCGGCTGCGACACCGAGGGCGGGGTTGGCGGTGATGCCGGAGAACGAGTCCGAGCCCCCGCACTGGAGCCCGAGAACGAGCTCGCCTACCGGCACCGGGCGCCGGGTGGCGGCGTTGGCCTCAGGGAGCATCTCCTTCAGGCAGGTGATGCCTTTGTCCACCGTAGCCGTCGTCCCACCCTCGTCCTGGATCGTCATGACACGAAGCGGCGTGCCCGCAGGCTCTGACAACGCCTTGGTGAGGAGGTCCAGCTGATTGTCCTCGCATCCAAGGCCGACAAGGAGCACGCCGGCAAAGTTGGGGTGACGTGCGTAGCCGGTCAAGGTGCGCCGGAGCACCTCGAGGCCCTCGCCGTGGCCGTCCATGCCGCACCCGCCGGGGTGTGTGAGCGCCACGACCCCGTCGACACCCGGGAACTCATCGAGAACGCCCGGGCGGCTGAAGTGCCTGGCTATCAGCTTCGCCACGGTGGCCGAGCAGTTCACTGAGGTGAGAATGCCCAGGTAGTTGCGGGTCGCCACCCGGCCATCGACACGCACGATGCCGTCGAAGCTGAGCCGGTCGCTCTCCGCGACAAACCGGGTCGCCTTGGCCCCGGTTCCGGGCATGTGGGCGCGCGCGAAGGTCCGGAACTCCAAGTTGTGCGAGTGGACGTGCTCGCCGGTGGTGACGGTCGCAGTCGCGAACCCGATGATCTGGCCGTACTTGCGCACGGGGTCTCCGGCGGCGATCGGCCGCAGGGCGATCTTGTGGCCCCGCGCAATGTCTTGGCTCGCTCTGACCACGTCCCGATCCACGCGCACCTGCGCGCCGGAGGTGGCGTCGGCGGTGAGCACGGCCACGTCGTCCTCCGGGCCGAGCCGCAGGGCGAGCACAGGGTCGTGGCCGCTCCCGGACGGCGTTTGCAGTTCGGGCATCGCTAAGGCCCGTTCCTGCCCGTACGGGTCGTCCTAGGGGTGGCAAAGCCGCCCGGGGCGAGCTTGTAGACGCGGCGCGCCGTGCCCCCAAAGACGGCGTCGATCTCTTCTCCTACGAGCGGCGTTACGAGATCGCGGGCGAGATGGAGCACCTGGTCATAGCTCGCCACCGCTGTGCAAACCGGCCAGTCGGAACCGAAGAGCAGACGGTTCGGGCCGAACAGCTCCACGACCCGTTCCACATAGGGACGAATCGCGGCCGGGTCCCAGTGCCTGCCCGCCTCGGAGACGAGCCCCGAGATCTTGCAGACGACCGCCTCGTTGCGAGCGAGCCGGCCGATCAAGCCGTTCCAGGGCTCCCAGATCGAGGCTCCTATCTCCGGCTTGGCCATGTGATCGATGACAAGAGTCGCGTCCTCGAGGTGCTCGGCCAGATCGACTGCGGCGGGGAGCTCACGGGTGGACACGAGAAGGTCGAAGGCCCGTCCGCTCTCGCTCACGGCGCGGACACCGCGTCGCACCTCGGGTCGTTGGAGCCAGGCTGGGTCCGGCTCGTTCTGGACGAGATGACGGACGCCGACGAGCTTGTCTCCCCCCGGGAGCTCACGCAAACGTGCCAAGGACTCTGCGACCCCAGGGTCGGTCAGATCGACCCAGCCGATCACTCCGGCGATGAGCTCGCTTGCGCTGGCAAGCGCCAGGAATTCCTCGGTCTCCGCGCGATCGTTCAGAACCTGCACGAGCACCGTGGCCGACACGCCAAGGGGCGTCGCCACCTGCTCGAGTTGGCTCAAATGGAACGGCCGGTTGAGCGACGGAAGCGCAACGAGCCAGTCGTGGGGGCGCTCGGCAGGGTCCCAGAGGTGGTGATGCGAGTCGACGATGCCGCCGACTCCAGGCGAGGCAGCGGTGCCGAGCCCGGTCATCGCCGCCTGTGACGCGCCGCCAACGGCGAAGTTGTGCGGTGAGACGCCCCTCGCGGCAATGCCGGCGCGAAGCCGGCCGCGGCGAGCTCTTCGAACAGCTCCTCGGGAACCGTGGACCGGAAGTGGGCAGCGTTCTCATGCGCCTCCTCCGCGCTGGCCGCGCCCACGACCACCGCCGTTACGGCCGGATGGGCGAGAACGAACTGCAATGCCGCCGCGGCCAGGGGAACGCCGTAGCGATCGCACACAGAACGGATGCGGTTGACTTGCTCGACGGCCGAACTGGGCGCAGGGGCATAGTCCAGGTGTGTTCCGGGGCGCGGGTCGGCGAGGATGCCGCTGCGGTAGACCCCAGCCGCCAGTACCGACACTCCCCGCTTCTCACAGGCGGGGAAGAGCCGGTCCGCAGCCGGAGCGCCGAGAAGGGAATAGCAGCCGGCGATCAACACGCAGTCGAGCTCCGTCCGCTCGACGAGCCAAGTGAGCATGTCGGCGTGGTTCATGGCGACGCCGATCGCGCCGACCACGCCCTCGTCGCGAAGCTCTCTAAGCGCCGGATAGGACTCGGTGAGAGCCAGCTCGGCGTACTCGTCGGGATCGTGGATCAACGCGACATCAACGCGGTCGCGGCCCAGACGCCCGAGGCTGGCCGCCAGGGATCGGCGGACACCGTCTTTGCTGTAGTCGTCCACGAGCCTTCGACTGGGTACTCCGTAGAAGAGGTCCACACCCTTGGCCTCGTCGTCGACGGCATCGACGAGGAAGCGGCCGACTTTGGTCGAGACGACCGCCTCGCCGACCGCTCGATCGGCCAGGAAAGCGCCGAGACGCTCTTCCGACAGTCCGACCCCGTACTGGGGGGCGGTATCAAAGGCCCGGACCCCCTCGTCCCAGGACGCTTCGAGAACGGCTGCGGCCTGCCGATCCTCGACGGGCGCGTACATTCCGGCCAAGGGGGAGCAGCCCAGCATCAACCTCGTCACATAGACGTCGCTCTGGCCGAGACGGACACGCTCGATGCCACCGGGAGCCGTGGGGACCTCGGGCGACTGATCGCTCATGGCTGGCGGATCGGACCCGACGGTCCGGCGCACTCGCGGAGGGAGAACGGAGCCAGATGTGACGCGAATACCAGGTTAGATCCGATGACCGAGGTGGGCTCGCCAATCGGGCAACTAGCCATCTTTCACCGGGCCCTGACTGCGGGCGGCGCCGGATTTGCGCTCGAGCCAGGACCTCAAGATGTGCTCGCGCATCTCCGCGGACGCACCGTCCGGGTCGCGGGCGGCCAGTCGCTCGTAGATGGCGACGTGGCCTCGATGGCTCAGCAACATATGGTCGGCGCTCACACCGGCCCCGCGATAGCGGAAGTTCGTACGCGCCCGAGGCTGGAGCGAGCGGATGATTGATCGCCCGAGACGGTTGCCCGAGCCGCGAAGGATCAGATCGTGGTACGCGCCTTCAGACTGCTGGTACTCCTCGGGCTGGTCCAGGAGCCGCTCAAGAGCCATCAAGGCGTCGTGCGTCTCGCGCAGCTGCGCCTCGGTCATCAGTTCCGCCGCCCGACGTGTCATCTGGCACTCGAGCCCGACACGCACGTCGACCACGTCGTCAAGGATCTCGAAGGTGTCGGCGTAGCGGATGGCGGTGTCGAGTATCAGCGGATCGAGCAGGTCCCACTGCTCAGTCGGCTCCACCGTCGTACCTTGGCCCTGCTTGACTCGCACGAGTCCCTTCGCCTCGAGCAGCTTCAAGGCCTCCCGAATGACGGTGCGGCTGACGCCGAAGACCTCACACAGCGTGGCCTCGGTCGGAAGCGACGACTCAGGAGGGAGCTCGCCGCCCACGATCTTGTCGACCAGGGTCAAGAGCACGGTGGTCCCGAGGCGAGCGGGTCTGCGCGGAGCAGCCCCGGCCATGATGGTTTCGAAGCTTGTCGGGGCAGGCTGTCCGGCCAGGGTCACTTCTGGCTCATCCCCCATCGGTGACGCTGGTCGTCACTCATGGATTTGATCATACGTACTATGTTAAGGCAACCCGATCGAGGCGGACATGGCCTTCGCCGCAGACTGCCTGGAGCCTCTTCGACGCCGCGCAGCCTGACCCGTCCCCAGCACGACTGCGGCCCGCGTATTCGTTTACCGGAAAGCTTGCAACCGCGAAATACGTATGACATCATAAGATGGTCGTCTTAGGAGTGATGTCAAATGGCACGGGCGCGCATTACTCACGTCGAGAGTTTCAAGGTCTTCGCACCGGGCGCTCAGCCGAATTTCGCCTGGCGAGAGGGACTTCGCGGCGGCCCCGCTGACGGACTTGTCGCCGTGCTGTGCCTTCGCACTGATGAGGGCGTCACCGGCGTCGCCGTCGCCCAGAACCGCGCCAGCGCCGTCGTCCTCGAGGACTTGGTCGGGCGCCTCCTCCGCGAAGAGCTTGTCGGGACCGATCCGCTCGAGCGCGAGCGGATATGGCACCGGATGTGGGAGCTCGACAGGACAGAGGAGTTTCCGGTCTGGCTGATCGGTCTCGTGGACAGCGCCTTGTGGGACCTCGCCGGGCGTCTCTACGACTCGCCCACCTGGGAGGTGTTGGGAGGCTTTCGACGCGAGATCCCCGCCTATGCCTCGACATCGACCTTTGCCTCCGTGGGCGAGTACCTCGAGGTAGTCACCCAGTGCGTAGAGCTCGGCTACCCGGCGATCAAGCTCCACGCCTGGGGCGACGCGCGGCGCGACGCAGCCTTGTGCGCAGCCGTCCGGGAGCATGTCGGCGCGGGCTTCCCGCTCATGTACGACGGCTCGGCCGGCTTCGACCTCGCTGATGCCGTCTACGTGGGAGACGCGCTCTCAGAGGCTCACTACCTCTGGTACGAGGAGCCGATGCGCGAATTCAACGTAACGGCCTACAAGTGGCTCGCTGATCGAGTGAGCGTCCCCCTCAACGTCGCCGAGACCTCCGACGGCGTGCACATGAACACGGCCGATTACATCGCGAGCGGATGTGCCACCTTCGTCCGCACGAGCACTGAGCTTCGCGGCGGGTTCACCGGGGCGATGCGAATAGCCCATCTCGCCGATGCTTTCCGACTCCGCGCGGAACCCCATGGGAACACCGTCTACGCGAGGCACCTCTGCATGGCGATCCCGAACTGTACGTACTACGAGTCCCTCGTCACCACCAATCCGGTGCAGCGCGAATTCGGGATCGACGAGAACGGCATGGTCAAAGCACCCACGGCGCCGGGAGTTGGCCTTCCCGTCGGGCCCGAGTACCCCAAGGAACTGGAGAGCTACGTCGTGGATCGAGCCGGAGATCAGCTCTCGCCTGACACCAGCATCCGCAGCGCCGTCATAGGCGCTTGAGTCACAAGGACCACCAACAGAAAGAGAGGAAGGCACCTACTACGAGAGTCGCTCGTGACCTTTAATCCCATCGTTCGAGAACCCCGGGGTCAACAACAAGGGCATCGTTCGCGCGCCAAGAGGACCGGGCGTCGGTTTGGATCCAGGTCCCGGTTATCCGCCCGAGCTCGCCAAATACGTGGTCGAGCCGTGGCGAAGGGAGTAGTTGCAGTTTGAACCGAAAGCAAGCATCACGAGACGGAAGGAGTTGAGCCTACAATCATGAAGTCATTTTTCAACCTCAAATCCTGGCGAGGTCGCTCGCTACGGAGCCGCGTCGCCCTCGCCGCGGTTGTGGCCACTGGCCTTGCCCTGGCGGCGCCGGCGGCTTCGACAGCAGCAACAAAGTCTTCTTCGAAGCCGCTAACCGTCTGGATTGACACTTCTCGCATTCCCTACGAACAGGCGTACATGAAGGCCAATCCTCATGCCAACATCAAGTGGGTTATCTACAACGGCAACGAGAATGGCACCGGCGTGCTGCAGTCGAAGTTCGCCCTGTGGAACCGCATCGGCTGGCCGTCGGACGCGCCGGACGTGATGTTCGACTCGCAGAACTACGACGCCGTCCAGCTCGGTACGGCGCCGTACAACGACCTGCTCAACCTGAAGAACTACGTCCCGGCGAGCGTTCTCAAGAACTATGCGGGCGACAGCATGAGCGCCTGCACCACCCCCTCGGGCGAGATCGTCTGCCTGCGCAATGACACCGCCGCGGACGTGCTCTGGGTCAACCAGGGTTTGTACACGCAGTTCTTTGGCAAAGCGCCAGTTCCGACGACCTGGGGAGGGATCGTCGCAGACGGACTGACGATCAAGAAGAGCCACCCCGGCTACATCGTCGGGGACATCGGCGACGAGTTCGATGACGACTTCATCTATTGGGGCAACGGGTGTCCGCTCGACAGGGTCGTCGGCCCGAACACGGTCGAGATCGACCCGACCAACCCCGCCTGCACGAAGATCGACAGCCTGCTCGACAACTCGGGGCTCGAGGGCAACGCCATCACCACCACCTACGTCTTTGCAGCCGGGGGCTTCCCCGCCGCCAAGGTCGTCATGATGGTCGGGCCGCTATGGTATGGAACCGCCGTGTTCGAGAACGGCGAGAAGGCGCCGCACGGCGTGCCGGACGGCACGATGGCGGCCTATCCGCCGCCGCTGTCAGTCCTCGGCCAACCGATCACCGGCGCCCTTGGCGGCGGTTTGTGGCTCGTGTCGAGCCACAGCAGCCAGCCGGCTGCTGCGGCCGCGTTCGCCGAGTACATGTCGACAAGCCCGAACATCCAAAATGTTCACGTCGACGCGGGCCTGCCCGACTACGCGCCGGACCAGGCCTCCTATGTCGCCGCGTTCGGCTCCGTCTTCGCCGAACCGGCCACGACCGGGAAAGCATGGGAAACCGCCGCATCCGAGGTCTGGGACGGTTGGGGCCCGACTCCGTGGAGCACCGACGCAGCCTGGGCATCGACGGTGGTGCCGGGCGTGACCTCCACCCCGCCGAGCACGCTTGGAAAAGAGATCAACTCGTTCGCCTTGGCTCTTGCGAACGACGCCAGGCTGGCCGGCTGGACGGTGCAGAGCTCCAGCAAGTGCATAAACTCCTTCGGCGGATCAGGCTGCTAATGGGAGTTTGCAAAACGCAACATGACTGACCCTCTCGTCACCGTTGCCCCCGGCGAGCACGCAAGCGCTCGTCGGGGGCGCCGGCCCCGGTGGCGCCGAGACCGCCCACCGGCCGGCACCTCCCGTTCCGCGGGCTACTTTTTTGTCGCCCTCTACGTAGCGATGCTCGCGTGTCTCGGCGTCGCTCCCACGGTCTATGCGATCTCCCTCGCGCTCAGGACCCCTGATGGCCTCAGTTTTGCGAACTTCGTCAACAGCTATCACCTGCCTCAGTTCATACCCGCCTTCAAACACGTGCTGTTGTTCGAAGCCATCTGGCTGGTCAGTCAGTCGGTGCTCGTCGTGGGGCTGGCCCTCACGGTCCACAACCTGGCCCGGCGAGTCAGCGCCACGTTTCGTTTCATCTTCTATCTCCCGGGAGCCATGGCGGGAGCGGCGAGCGTGGTCATCTGGTTGTTCATGTTCACCCCGACCACAAGTCCTTTTGCCTTCATCCTGCACGCACTTCATTACACACTTCTCGCGAACACGGTCACGCCGAACAATCTCCCCGTGCTCTTCGCCATCATGGCGTTCTGGACAGGCGCCGGGGGATGGATCGTCGTCATGCACGGCGCCCTTAACAACGTTCCCACGGAGCTGATCGAGGCTGCCGAGATAGACGGCTCGAACGTGCTTCAGACCGCCCTGCGAATCAAGCTCCCGCTCATTCGCAAGTGGATCGTCTACATGCTCGTGCTCTCGTTCGCGGCCGGCACGCAGCTGTTCGTGGAGCCGCAGATCCTCGGCATCGCGACCGGGGGCGAAGTCCCCCCGCAATGGTCGCCGAATCAGCTCGCCTACTACCTCGCGTTCCAGCTAGACCGCTTCAACGAAGCCGCGGCGATCTCGGTCGACCTTCTCGTGTTCGGCTTGCTCGTCGCAGTGGTGATCGTCTGGCGCGGCAAGCTCTTTGAGGTCCAGTGATGCTCTCGCGACGCCACGCCTACCGCTTCGTCGCAATCCTCGTCCTGCTCGGGTTCGCGGCCTTCTTTTTCGTGCCCATCATCTGGCTGCTCCTGGCGCCCACCAAGACAGATAGCCAGATCATCGATCAGACACCGCTCGCCTTCGGCAGCTTCGGAACATTTGGCCACACGTTCCACGATCTCACCACCTACGAGGGCGACCTCGTCTTGACCTGGCTCAAGAACTCCGCCATCTACTCTTTCGGCGGTACCGCCCTCGCAGTACTGACAGCAATTCCGGCCGGATACGGCCTGGCTCTGACGCGCTTCATCGGGCGCCGGGCGCTGCTCGCGATCACGCTCGTCGTGATGATCGTGCCGGCGACGGCGCTCGTCCTGCCGCTGTTTCTCGAGGCCAATACCGTGCACCTGGTCGGCACGGTCTGGTCGCTCGTCTTGCCGTTCGGGTTCTTCCCGTTCGGGGTCTATCTCGCTTACATCTATTTCTCGACGACTATTCCGAAGGATCTGCTCGGGGCGGCGCGGATCGACGGCGCCGGCGAATGGGGCGTGTTCCGACGTATTGCGTTGCCGCTCGCGACCCCGATCGTGGGGCTCGTCGCATTCTTCTCCTTCGTCGCGAACTGGAACAACTACTACCTTCCGTTCGTGATGACCTATGACAACTCCCAGTACCCGCTGCAGGTGGGCCTACCGATCCTGCTGGGCAGCTCGCCGTCGATTAACCCGGTCGCGGCGACGGGCGGACAAGCCGTCATCTATCGGCCCGAGCTGGCGATGGCGACCATCATCGCGATCGCACCGGTACTGATCGTGTTCCTGTTCGCGCAGCGGACCCTTGTGGCCGGCATGCTCGCTGGATCGACAAAGGAATAGGGATGGTGGAGGCGACAGTTGGCCCGACTGGACCAATTTTTCCTCCCTTCGTGATGTTCTACAGCGACCGCCAGCACCCGCTCCCGGCCGCCCTGCAGTACCTGGTGCGAAGCACGGCCGCGTTCAACCCGACGCTCGGTGGCGGCGCAAGCCCGGTGCTCCGGCCGGAGCTGGCGATGGCGACACTCGTGGCGATCGCACCTTTTTTCATCGTCTTTCTCTTTGCCCAACGTGCGTTGGTCACCGGCATGCTGGCCGGGGCTGCGAAGGGGTAGCCCGTCCGCGTAGTCTGGGCGCCGATCGGCTTACCAATAGGAGGCTTGTTCGTGAGAGTCGTCTTCATCGGAGCGGGAAGTGTGGTCTTCACGAGGAACCTCGCGCGGGACGTCCTCACCTTCCCAGAACTTCAAGACAGCGAGATCGTGCTCATGGACATCGACCCCGAGAGACTCTCTCGTGCCGAGAAGCTCGTGCGCCGCATGGCAGAGACCGCCAAGTCATCGGTACAGGTCGTCGCCACGACCGATCGCCGACAAGCCCTCAAGGGGGCCGACTACGTGGTCGTCACGATCCAGGTGGGTGGGACCAGCCAGTGGGAAGCCGACATCGCTATCCCGGAGCGCTTCGGAGTGGGTCAGTGTGTGGGCGACACAGTCGGACCGGGTGGGATCTTCCGCGGTCTGCGCCACCTCGCGGTCTTCGACGATCTCATCGAGGACATGGCAGAGCTCTGCCCAAGAGCCTTGATCCTGCAGTACTCGAACCCCATGGCCATCCTCACCTGGCGGACGGCCCTGTCGGGCCTGCGGGTCGTGGGCCTTTGCCACAGTGTCCAGGGGACGGCGCGTCTTCTCTCCGAGTACTGCGAAGTCCCCGCCGAGGAGCTCACCTACTGGGTCGCAGGGATCAACCATCAGGCCTGGTTCCTCACGCTGGCACACCATGGCACCGACCTCTACCCCCGGCTGCGCCTGCAGCTCGACAACCCAGAGACGCTCGCCTTGGAGCCCGTGCGTTTCGAGCTCCTGCGCCGGTTCGGCTACTTCGTGACCGAGTCGAGCGGGCACGCGTCCGAGTACCTCCCCTATTTCCGCAAGCGGCCCGAACTTCTCGCCTCGCTGGTGGAGACCTTCGAGTCGGCAGGGTCGGACTACTCGGCGTGGTTCGGTTACGGCCGGACGGGTGGTATCACTCAAGCCAAACGGATCGAGGAGCCGGCCTACGAGCAGGAGGTCGCCCGCCAGATCGCCGGCGCCGAACCCATCGAACTCCGGCGCTCGGACGAGTACGGCGCCCTCATCATTCACGCCGAGCAGACCGGCACTCTTCTTCGTATCAACGGCAACGTGCCCAATGACAAGCTCATCACCAACCTGCCTGCCGGAGCGTGCGTCGAGGTCCCTTGTCTCGTGGACCGCGCCGGCGTCCACCCCTGTGGGGTGGGTGCCCTCCCCCCTCAACTGGCCTCCTTGAACCGGAGCAACATCGCCGTGCAGGAGCTCGTCGTGAAGGGGCACCTCGAGCGAGACAGGGAGGCCATCTACCAGGCAATGGCCCTCGATCCGCTGACGGCTGCGGTTTGTTCCCTGGATGAGATATGGCAGTTGACCGACGACATGTTCGCGGCGAATCAACACTGGCTGACCCAGTTCGCATGACATCTCGAAAGGCAGCAGAATGCTCGACGACACCGGAACAGCGATTGAGTACGTCTCTGGCCATGAGCGCTTGCGTTTGGAGGCCTGGGGCGAAGACTCGATCAGAGTGCGTGCTGGCCAGGCCCAGATAGCCGAAGAGCTCCCGGGCGCCCTCATCTCGCCTCACCCAGCGCCGTCAGCTGGCGCGACGAGCGACGGGACCACCCTCGTCAACGGGAGGCTCAGGACTCAAATCTCCCCGGACGGGTTGGTCAGCTTCTGGCGCTCCGACGACGGCCGCGAGCTGCTCTCCGAGGAGCGGGCTCACTTTTGGTGGCCAGGGCCCAGGTTGTTCCTGGCGAACGGCAACGGGCATTACCGCATAGAGCAACGCTTCAAAGCCTACGACGGAGAGAAGTTATACGGTCTCGGCCAACACCTACACGGCCGCTTCGACCAGAAGGGCCTCGTCATGGACCTGCTGCAGCGAAATGCCGAGGTGTCCGTGCCCTTCATGGTCTCCAGCAGGGGCTACGGTTTCCTTTGGAACTCTCCGGCCGTAGGGCGGGTCGAGCTTGCCGGCAACGGGACTCGCTGGGTGGCCGATAGCTCGCGCCAGATCGACTACTGGGTGACCGTCGGCGACGAGCCCGCAGAGATTCTCTCGCACTATGCCGACGCCACCGGGCACACGCCGGCGCTACCTTCTTGGGCAAGCGGCTTCTGGCAGAGCAAACTTCGCTACCGGACCCAGGAGGAGCTCCTGGCGGTAGCCCGCGAGTACCACCGCCGAGGAGTCCCGTTGGCAGTGATCGTGAGCGACTTCTTCCACTGGGAATACTTGGGCGACTGGAGCTTCTATTCTCCCGAATGGCCCGACCCGGCGGCAATGGTGAGTGAGCTCAAGTCCATGGGCACCGAGCTCATGGTATCGATCTGGCCTTCAGTCAGCCCGCTTTCGGCCAACTACAAACCTATGTTGGAGCGTGGCTTCTTGATTTCGAGCGAGCAGAGCACACCGCTGCTCGTGACCTGGCCGGAACGGGGTGTGAACTCCTGGATAGGGGTTTCCATTTACGATTCCACCAACCCCGCGGCCCGCGCCTATATCTGGGAGCAGGTCGAGAAGAACTATCACAAGACAGGGATCCGCGTCTTCTGGCTGGATGCCTGCGAACCCGAGATGCAGCCTGGCTACCCGGCGAGCCTGAACTTCGCCGCGGGGCCGGGTCTCGAAGTTGCGAACCTCTATCCCCGTGAGCACGCGCGGGGGTTCTACGAAGGCATGCTCGGCTGCGGAGAGGAAGACGTGCTCCTGCTCTGCCGGTCGGCTTGGGCCGGCAGCCAGCGTTACGGGGCGGCCGTCTGGTCGGGGGACACACCGTCGACGTTCGAGTCGCTCCGAGTGCAGATTCGCGCAGGGCTCAACATGGCCATGAGCGGCATCCCGTGGTGGACGTCCGACATCGGCGGCTTTTTCAAGGGCGACCCCGACGACCCGGCATACAGGGAGCTTCTCGTGCGCTGGTTCGAGTACGGGGCGTTTTGTCCGCTGTTCCGCCTCCATGGGGACCGCCTCCCCAATTCTGCGATGGGCGAGGACATGACCGGTGGTCCCAATGAGATCTGGTCCTTCGGTGAGGAGGCCTACTCGATTTTGAGGGACTACATCTTCCTTCGCGAACGCCTACGGCCTTACCTGCATGCCGCGGCAAGGGAGACGAGCAGGGCGGGCCTACCCATCATGCGCCCGTTGCTCCTCGAGTTCCCGAGCGACGAGAGGTCCTGGGAGGTTGACGACCAGTTCATGTTCGGCCCAGAGGTACTGGTGGCGCCCGTTACCGAGCAAGGTGCGCGCGACCGAGCCGTGTACCTGCCCGCCGGGGTGGAGTGGACAGATGCCTGGACGCGAGCACGTGTCCCGGGCGGCGTTGTGGTGACGGCCGACGCTCCCTTGGCACGGATCCCGATCTTCCTCCGTGACGGGGCGCGGCTCGACATCGGGGTCTTCAAGAACGAAGATTGAGCAGGACCAGTCTGGCGGGCCCGCAGCTGCGTGCAGGCAGCGCTGGAGACACGCAGACCGTCCCCTGCAGCCGCAGGCACAGAGACCTCCGCTGGACGCACCACTGTCATCTGGTCCGACCCCGCCAGGTTGCCCGACCGCATCCCCCCGTCAGAGTCAGACAGCGGAAGGCACGCACTCGCGCCGGGACGAGCGATCCTCGTGGCGGCGCCGCAGCTCCACCGCGCACAGCACCAGCGACGAGCTCAGGATGAAAGTCGCCGACGTAAAGACCACAGCGTCGCCCTCGCCTATTGCGAAGGCCAGCCAGCAAACCTGCGCCGCGGCGCGAAGCAACCACGACGGGACTGACACCGCCGAAGTAGTCCCCAACGGCAGGCCGACGAGCGATCTGATCGTCTGCGGCAAGGTCGAGATGATCCCGATACCGAACGCGATCAAGCCGACCGCCGCCCCGGGCAAGACCACCGCCGACGCGATCAGGGCGAGTGCTGCCGTGACGAGCATCGTCGCCCTTCCCCGCCCACCGATGCGGGAAGGCACTGCGAGCACGATCACCGCCGTCCCAGCCACCACGAGCGTGTTGCCCGGGACCTGGGGCATCTCGTGGACACGCAGGCCGTAGAGCAGCCAGGCTCCACTCGACAACCCGGTGAGCGCCCAGGAGAGAGCCGACACTCCCGGCAGGCTCCGGTGCCGGAAGGAACGGACGATCTGGGGGACGAGCATGCACACCCCGAGCAACGCACCGAGGTACCCGCACGCCAATGCCGCGTCAAACACGGCGACCCTCCCAGGCGTTCACAGCCGGGCTCCTGGTGCCTGTATCGATACAGAAGACTTCATGAATGTAACGATACAGATATCCTGGTGGCATGACAACCGGCTCTGCAGGCTGGAGCGGCGCGGCGAGTGACCGGCCCACGCTCGACACTGTCGCGGCAGCGGCCGGCGTCTCGCGAATGACCGTCTCGAACGCCTACAACCACCCTGACCAGCTGTCTGCCGCGACCCGAGCGCGCGTCTTGGAGACCGCGCACAGGCTCGGGTACCAGGGCCCGGATCCGACCGCGGCCTCCCTGCGTCTCGGGCGGACCGGTACGGTCGGCGTCGTGCTCACCGAGCGACTGCCTTACGCCTTCGCCGACCCGGGCATGGTGTCGATCCTGCACGGGATCGCGACCGAGCTCAGCTCGGCCGGCAACGCGCTGGCGCTGGTCCCCTCGTCCCGACCAGACGGACAGTCACTTCTCCGCCACGCCATGGTGGACGGTCTCATCCTCTGCGGTGTCGATGACGCGGACACCTCGGTACCGGCCGCCTTGGCACGCCACCTGCCGATGGTCACCGTCGGCAGCCCGCGGCTAGTGGGGATTCCCTGGGTGGGTATCGACAATCGCCGGGCTGCGGCCCTTGTTGCCGACCACCTCCTAGGCCTCGGTCACCGCCGTTTCGCCGCCATCACGACCGCCGAAGGCGAAAAAAGCGAACCCCACCCGCTGTTCGTCCAGCGCGTGGAGGGATTCCGGGACAGCCTGCTCGCCAACGGTGTCAACCGCGGCGACATCGAGGTGACGGGTGCTGCCGAGAACAGCCGAACCGCAGCGCACGAGCTGGGACGCGAGGTACTCGCCCGACCGCCTGAGCAACGCCCCACCGCCTTGTTCGCTGTCACCGACATCCTGGCGCTGGGCATCCTCGATGCCACCACCGAACTCGGCGCAGCCGTGCCCGGCGACCTCTCCCTGGTCGGCTTCGACGGGATCCCCGAATCCGCCACAAGCACTCCGCCGCTGACCACCATCTCACAACGGCTGTTCACCCAGGGCAGCGTCGCAGCACGACTCGTGCTGCAGATGATCGCCGGCAAGACTCCTCGCGTGCCGCGATTCACAGCCAAGCTCGAGGTCCGTGCTAGCACCGGCAGTCCAGAAATAGCCGCCGCTCAGCTCTAACTCTCACTCAAGCTCGGAGTTGTTTCGGCCTCTTGTCCAACTGAATCTGCGCGAGTCTCTCAAGACTGAACGAAGCAAGGCCCGCTGCGCCAACACCAAGGAGACCCCGCCGTGCCCACCGATTCCCGTGCCGGACAGCCTGCCGAGCGCTCCGACCTCATCGACGTCGCCCGCCTCGTCACCGCCTACTACAGCGAACATCCCGACCCGTCCGTTCCCGAGCAGCGGGTGTCGTTCGGGACCTCGGGGCACCGAGGCTCGAGCCTGCTAGCCAGCTTCAACGACGACCACATCGGCGCCATCACCCAGGCGATCTGCGACTACCGGGCCGGCGCTGGTACCGATGGGCCGCTTTACCTGGCCCGTGACACCCATGCCCTCTCGGAGCCGGCTTGGGTGACCGCGGTGGAGGTGCTGGCCGCGAACGAGGTGACGGTCCTGGTCGACGCCCGCGACGGGTACACGCCGACGCCGGCCCTTTCCCACGCTGTGCTGACCCACAACCGCGCCGCCGGTCGCCAGGGCGGGGTCGCGGACGGGATCGTCGTCACTCCGTCGCACAATCCCCCAACTGACGGCGGCTTCAAGTACAACCCACCCGACGGCGGTCCGGCCGGCACGGAGGTGACGGCGGTGATCCAAAACCGTGCCAACGCCCTGCTTGCCGGTGGGCTGCGCGAGGTTCGCCGGATCCCGATCGACCGGGCTCGGGCCGCGGCTAGCACCCATAGCTATGACTTCCTCGATGCCTACGTCTCCGACCTCCCCTCGGCCATCGACCTGGCAGCCATCGCAGCTGCCGAGGTGCGCATCGGCGCCGACCCGCTTGGCGGGGCGAGCGTCGCCTACTGGGGGGTGATCGGGGAGCGCTACGGCCTGGACCTGACCGTCGTGAACCCTGACGTCGACCCGACATGGCGGTTCATGACCCTCGACTGGGACGGGAAGATCCGCATGGACTGCTCGTCGCCCTACGCCATGGCTTCGCTGATCAAGAGACGGAACGAGTTCCAGGTCGCCACAGGCAACGACGCCGACGCCGACCGCCACGGCATCGTCACTCCCGACGACGGCTTGATGAGCCCGAACCACTTCCTTGCCGCGGCCGTCGACTACCTGTTCGCTCACCGCCCCGGTTGGCCGGTCGGGGCCGCCGTCGGCAAGACGCTCGTGTCCTCGAGCATGATCGACCGCGTCGCCGCCGGCCTCGGGCGTCGCCTCGTCGAGGTCCCTGTCGGGTTCAAGTGGTTCGTGGCCGGCTTGCTCGACGGGACGATCGGCTTTGGCGGAGAGGAGAGCGCCGGGGCGTCGTTCCTGCGCCGGGACGGCTCGGTGTGGACGACCGACAAGGACGGCATCTTGTTGTGCCTGCTCGCCTCGGAGATCATCGCGGCGACAGGGAGCACGCCGAGCGAGCGCTACCGGGCCCTCACCGACCGCTTCGGCAGCCCCGTCTACGCCCGTGTCGACGCGCCCGCCACGCGGGAGGACAAGGCCATGCTCGCCGAGCTGCGCCCCGAGCAGGTGACCGCCACCGAGCTCGCCGGCGAGCTGATCACTGCCAAGCTGACCACCGCCCCGGGCAACGGCGCCCCCATCGGCGGGCTCAAGGTGACGACCGCGTCCGGCTGGTTCGCGGTCCGCCCTTCGGGAACCGAGGACGTGTACAAGATCTACGCCGAGTCGTTTCAAGGGGCCGACCACCTGGCGCGTATCCAAGATGAGGCCCGCCGCGTCGTCGCCGACGCCCTGCGCGGGGCCTCCAGCCCAACCCCCGGCTCGCAGGACCTGACTGGCCCGGCGATCGGGCCGCACGACTAGCGCCGTTTTCCCGTCAAGACGGCATCCGCCGCTGGGTCGCCCTTCGCCCGCCCATCGCGCCCGGGTGCTTTCTTGACATCTACCGCCGAGCTTGGCACTGTCGGGCGGGGCCGCCAAGCGCGACGGGAGGCAGGCGTGGACGAGGACACGATTCGGAACGCCTACGCACCTTTCGTGGCGGCACTGCGGGAGGGTGGCTTCGCAGTGCCGGGCGAAGGGTGGCCCGCCGAGCTTGTGGCGGCGCACGTCTCTCGCAACAACGATCTCATTTCCGAGGCAGCCGAGCGGATCGTCGCCGGCGAAGCGCCCTCCTACGACAACAGCGCCGCCGTGGACGGTGCTGAGCTTCGTTCTTACGCCGATGCCGTCGGCGGCCTCGGCGGTCTGGCCGACGCTGTCGAGACCTCGGCCCGGCGACTGGCCAAGGCGTGGGCGGCCCTCGACGAGGCGACTGGGAGCTACCTGCTGCCCGTAGTCATCCGGGACGCAGACAGGGTCGTGAACGACGGGCCCATCCCGATCCGCAACTTCGTCGAGGGGAACGCCTCGTTCCATCTCGAGATGCATTTCGCGCAGTTGAAGGCGCTGCGTCCGTGACCACAGACCGAGCCTGGGTCCGGCCGACGGCTGAGCCGCCTACCGGATGCGCCCATCGCTGAGCCCTATGGCGGGAGCGAGCAAAGCCAGCACGTCCGGCGGCGGGAGGGACCCTCCCACGTCGTTGCTCGACCGGATCCGGACCTCCTTCCGCTCTTCGGTCGGCTCGATTGTCTTCGGCATGGAAGACGGCACCGTCTCGATCTTCGGCCTCGTCTTTGGCGTCGCCGCGTCTGCGCCGGACTCTCACGCCGTGGTGCTGGCAGGAGCGACAGGTGCGACTGCTGCCGCCATATCGATGATGGCGGGCACGTACCTCGAGGTGAAGTCGACAAACGACCAGGCCACGACGCTGCTCGCCAGCGAGAGGGCCCGCTACGAGGCAAACAGTGGTGAGCTGGACAGCGCCATCCGCCGCAGCCTGGTGTCGGCCGGTTTCGAGGACTCGGAGGCCGAGACCGTAGCCGACATCTTCAGCAGACATCCTGAGACGAGCATCCAGATCGGGGCAGCCCTTGACCTGGGCATCAGCGAGGCGGGAAAGCGCGATCCCTTCGTCGCGGCGGCGTGGATGTTCCTCACCGACCTTTTCGCGGCGTCGATCCCGGTCATCCCCTTTGCAGTCTTTGCCCTCGCCAGGGCGAGGATCGTCTCGTTGTCGCTGACCTTCGTGCTGCTGCTAGCGCTCGGAATCGGGCGGAGCGCCATCGGTCACCGACGCCTCGTGCCCACAGTCGCCGAGACCATAGGCATCGGCGCGGCAGCGGCCTGCGCTGGTGTCCTCGTTGGCAAGTTCTTCACCTGACGGACCCCTGTCGAACAGGTCAACGACGGCCCCTGCGCCGGCACCGGTCAGGCCACCGATGATGAGCTCCTTCCAGATGGTTTGAGCCGGCCGGTTGGGAGGGTCGCTCAGCACGTCGAGTCGCATTCCGGGTCGCAAACGCGCTACGCTCGGTATGAAGGTCACTGATTTAGTGCCAAGTTAGTGGTTAAATCCCCCCGACCTAAAGGACCGACATGGCAAGACGACCGTTGACTCTGCCGGAGGTCGCAGAGAAACTCGGCGTGCACTACATGACCGCCTACCGCTATGTCCGCACGGGCCGGCTACCAGCCAGGCGAGTGGCAGGCACGTGGCAGATCGACTCCGCTGATCTGGAGAACATGCGACGATCCACCCGGGGAACCCGCCAACGGCGGGCGACCGGCGTGATGCCGGCTCGTGCTCACCTCGAGGCGAGGCTCATCGCCAGCGACGAGTCCGGGGCGTGGGACGTCCTCGAAGCGGCGCTCGGCTCGGGCATGGAGCCGGACGACGTCCTCTTGGAGATAGTCGCGCCGACGCTGCGCACCATCGGAACGCTGTGGGAGCAGGGCCAGTTCACCGTCGCAGACGAGCACAGGGCCAGTGCCGTCGCCACGCGCCTGATCAGCCGCCTCGGAGCTCGCTTCGGTCGCCGCGGGCATAAGCGAGGAACGGTGATCCTCGCCGCCCCACCTGGTGAGCTTCACTCGGTGCCCGTCGCCCTCGCCGCCAATCTGTTGCGATGGCAGGGCTTCGCGGTGGTCGAGCTCGGAGCCGACACTCCCGCCGAGGCCCTCGCGCAGACCGCTGCAACCGAGACCGATCTCGTGGCAGTTGGGATCGCGTGTACGACAAGGAGCTCCGCCCAAGCGGCCCGGAAGGCGATCGCCGCGTTGCGCCTGTCGGCGCCCGAGGTGCCCGTCCTCCTCGGTGGGGCCGCGATCACCGACGAAACACAAGCCCGCCGCCTTGGAGCCGACGTCTTCACCGGCGCGAGAGGCGACCAGTTGGTACGCGCCGTCGAGGTCATCGCCGACGAGAAGGTTTGAGGGCGAAGTCCCCGAACGGGAGCTCAGGCGGTGGACCGGCTCTGCGCTCAGGCGACCCGGGTGGCCAGACGAGCGCGCCAGGACGGCTTCGCGAGGACAACTTGGACGTCGCTCACGTGACGCTCGAGGAAAGCCGCCTCGCAGTACGCGAGGTACAAGGCCCAGAGCCGGCGAAATGCGACACCCACGCCCAGGCGCTGCACCTCGATCTCGTGAGAGTCCAGGTTCGCCGCCCAGCGACTCAGCGTCTCGGCGTAGTGGCGGCCTATGTCCTCGAGGTCCACGACCCGCAGATCCGTCGCTCGCGCCAGCGAAGCGGTGATAGAGGCCACCGACGGGAGGCAGCCACCTGGGAAGATCATGCGACGGATGAAGTCCTCGTGCCGCTTGGCGCGCTCGAAACTGCGATCATCGATGACAATCGCCTGTAGTGCCGCCAAGCCGTCGTCCGCGAGCAGCTTGGCGCACACGGCGAGGAACTCGTCATGGTGCCGCCAGTCGACGGCCTCGATCATCTCGACGGAGACCAGCTTGTCGAAACGGCCCCGCAAGTCACGCCAGTCTTCACCAAGGACCGTGACGCGGTCGGCCAGGCCCGCCTCGGCGACGCGTCTGTCGACGTAGCTGCGCTGCGCCTCGGAGATCGTCGTGGTGGTCACCCGCGCTCCATAGCGCTTTGCAGCGTGCAGCGCGAACGAACCCCACCCTGATCCGATCTCGACGAGGTGATCGGTCGGTCGCAGATCGAGCTTGGAGCAGAGCCGGTCGATCTTGGCCATCTGCGCATCGCGCAGGCTCGAGTCCGGACGCTCGAACAGGCCGCATGAATAGGTCATCGTCTCGTCGAGCATCAGCGCGAAGAACTCGTTGGAGACGTCGTAGTGCGCCCGAACATTGGCCTTGTCGTCAGCTCGTCCCGGCGCGGCCAGCCGTGCCGGGACGTCGAGGACACCACCGACGGCTCGTCCGAGGCGGTCCAGTCCGGCGCGCAGCCGCCTCGTGCGGCGGAACAGCACCCGCACGAAGGTGGTCAGGTCCTCAGCATCCCACCAGCCTGCGACGTAGGAGGCGCCCAGGCCCACCGACCCTGCGCGCAGCAGTGCCGCGTAGGCGCGTGGGTCGTGCACCTCCACGCGCGTCACCGGGTCATCTGTGCCCAGCCGGTACGTCCGGCCGGCTTCGACGACCTCGACCGTGCCCCCCTCGCCGCGCGTCCCGGCCGCAAGAGCAGTGTGGCGCGCTGCCCACTCGAAGCGGGTCCGGACCTGGCGGGACACGGCGTGGCTTAGCAGACCGCTCCCGTCCACCGTGGCCGGCCGCTCTCGTCCTCCAGCTGAGGGCGCGAAGTCGTCTGGCGGGCCCGCGGGCGCGGCTCTGCTCACGGTCGCTGCAACCGCCGTGCCGGGTGCACGTGCAACGGCGCCCCCCGAAGTCGCAGGCGAGCTGCCTGGGCGTAGATCCCGGCAGAAATGCGGTGGGTCAGCGCCGGATGGTGCCACAGAAGCTGCGCCAAGGCTTGTCGGTCCACCGCCCGACGGCGTAACGACAAGGTCGCGCTGAACAGACGCTCGACGCCGCGCAGCACGTCGAGGCTCACGACGAGGCGTTCCCCGGGCGCGCTGTAGCGAAGTTCGTAGTCGACGTCCATCGGCAAGAAGGGCGACACGTGCATAACTTTGGCAAATCGGTGAAGCCCGGGGGGACCAACCACGTAGCAATACCGTTCGTGCCAGGGAGTGTTCTCGACCTCGGCCACCAGTGCCTCGATCGTGCCACCGTTTGCGGCGGTACAAAAGTACAGGGACAGCGGGTTGGACAACCATCCCCAGGTGCGCAGGTTCGCCAACAGCGCCACCGATCCGGCGGGCCGTTGCCCCAAGCGTGCCTCGACGAGGTTGCGTGCCGCCTCGTCGAGAGGCGTGGCCTCGTCATCTAGGAAGTCCGTGCGGCGAAACCACACTGGTGCCGGCCGGCGGGCCGACCACAACGGGTGCAGGCGGGTGACCGAGTCGAGTTCCTCCAGGTGCAGCAGTGGCATCGCCACCCGATAGGAGAACTCGTGCGCCGCACCCGGGCCGAAACGGCGATGAAGCAGGACCCCCTCGTAAAGCGCGCTTCGCAGACCCGAAGCCTCGCGCCCGGCCGGGCGGCTGCCGGTCACCCGCACCTTCGTCACAGTGCCGCCGCCCCGAGGGCTCGACATGTCTCGACGGCGCTGGCCACGCCGTCTTCGTGAAATCCGTATCCCCAGTAGGCGCCGCAGAACCAGGTGCGCCGGGAGCCGTTGATCTCGCCATGGCGGCGTTGGGCCGCGACGGCCGCCGCGTTGAGCACGGGATGGGCGTAGTCCATCCGGCTCAGCACCAGGGCGGGGTCGATGGCATCGTCACGGTTCAAGCTCAGGAGAACCGGCGTCGTCGAGGCGAGGCCCTGAAGCTGGTTCAGGTGGTAAGTGAGCGTCGCCTGATCCGTCTCGGCTTCCAGTCGGTGGTAGTTCCAGCTCGCCCAGGCTCGCCGGTTGCGCGGGAGCATACGAGCATCAGTGTGCAGGCTGGCCCGGTTCTGCTGGTAGCCGATGGCTCCCAGGATGGCGCGTTCGGCCCTGTCGGCATCCGACAGCAGAGACAGGGCCTGGTCGCTGTGAGTCGCGACCACGACGTGGTCGAAGGACTCGATCCCCGCCCGCCCCACCAACTCGACGCTGCCCGACTCACGCCGGATCTTGTCGACGGGCGCCCCCAGCCTTAGCCGGCCCTCTGCCCGCAGCGGCCGGAGGATGGCCTCCACGTAGCGGCGCGACCCGCCCGTGATCGTTCGCCAGCGTGGCTGATCACCCAGCCTCAGCAGACCGTGGCGTGCGAAGAAACGGGCGAAGGTCACAGCAGGGATCTGTGTGAACGTCTTAGGCCCGGCGGACCATATCGACGAGCCCAGTGGGACCAGGTACCACTCCCGGAACCCCGTCGAGAAGCGCCGCGAGGAAAGCACGTCCTCGAGCGTCACATCGTCGCGCGGTGGATCTTCGAGCAAGCCCGTCGCCAGACGGTTGAAGCGGCCGACGTCGGCGAGCATCTGCCAGAAGGCCGGTCGTGCCAAGTTGCCTCGCTGGGCGAACACGGTCGAGGGCGAGCTGCCACGCCACTCGAGCCCGGTGCGGCGATCGGCCACAGAAAAGCTCATGTCGCTCGGCTGGCTGGCTACGCCGAGACGGTCGAGGAGCTTGCAGAACAACGGGTAGGTGCGCTCGTTGTAGACGAGGAAACCGGTGTCGACCTCGACGGTGGCGTCGGGCAGCTCCACCGTGTGCGTGTGCGAATGGCCCCCGGGACGATCGTCGGCCTCATAGAGCACGACGTCATGGCGGCTGCGCAGCAGGTGCGCGCAGACCAGACCCGATACTCCGCTCCCGATGATGGCGATCCTCATACCTGTTCCTTTACGACTCTGCTGACTTTCTGGTATCAGGATGAGTTTAGCACTAAACTACGGCCATGAGCACCTACCACACAGAGATCTCCTCCTGCTGGGCACCAGGCGACGCCTTCGATCACCTGGCACGCTTCTCCAATGCGGCAAAATGGGACCCGGGAGTCGTCGAAGCCGAAGACGTCGCTGGGGGACCGCCCGGCCAGGGGAGCACCTACCGGCTCGTGGTCGGAGTGCTCGGACGTCGGGTGCCGCTCGAGTACCGGATCGTGGAGATCGACCGGCCGCGCCGGGTCCTCTTGCAGGCGCAGAACGCGACGATCCGCTCCAGCGATCTCATCGAGGTGTCACCAGCACCGGGCGGTGGCGCCACGGTGACCTACGCGGCCACGCTGAGCGCCAAGGGGCCGGCCCTCTTGCTCGCCCCGTTGCTGGCGCTGGGATTGCGACGCATCGGGAACCGGGCTGCGGCCGGGCTGCGGGCGGCGCTGGAGGTGCGAGCGGGATGAGCGCGCCCCGCCCCACAGCCCGCCGGGTCCTGGCAGGCATCGCCGACGCCGCCGCTGAGGCCACGATCGCCCCGAGCTTCAGCCGGGCGGGAATCGGCTTGCGCCACCGCCTCCAGGCCTGGGACGACCTTCCCTCCATGCGCGACCAGGTCGCCGTCGTGACGGGCGCCACCTCGGGAATCGGACTGGCCGCGGCCATCGCCATGGCCAAGCTCGGCGCCTCGTTGCACCTCGTGGGTCGCGATCTCGAGCGGGCGACCCGAGCGCGCGCCGCCGTCGAGGCAGCCGGGCCCGGACGGGTCGAGGTCGACATCGTCGACCTCGCCGATCTCGATGCCGCGATGACCTTCGGCCTGCGCTTAACAGAGCGTTACGAGACCCTGAACGTGCTCGTCCACAACGCTGGTGCGCTCACGCGCGAGTACAAGACGACGCCCGCCGGGGTGGAGCTCACCGTCGCAACCCAGGTGCTTGGCCCGTACGTGCTGACGGCGGCGCTGGCCCCGCTGCTATGGGACGGCTCGCCGGCGACCATCGTGACCGTCAGCTCGGGCGGCATGTACACGCAGCGATTCGACCTCGGCCGCCTCGAGATGACATCCGGCAGCTACGACGGTCCGGTCGCGTATGCACGGTGCAAGCGGGCCCAGGTCGTCCTGGCCAGCGCCTGGGCAAGGCGCTTTGGACCGTCCGGCGTCGCGAGCTACTCCATGCACCCGGGCTGGGTGAACACTCCGGGACTCAAAGCCGGCCTCCCGCGCTTCGAGGCGCTCTGGCGACCGTTGCTGCGCACCCCCGCCGAAGGCGCTGACACGGTCGTGTGGCTCGCCGCCGGCGGCCCTACGTCCGAAGCGCGCTCCCTCGGAAGGCCTGTACCCGTCTCAGGGTTCTTCCACGACCGGCGGCGGCGGCGCGAGCAGCGCTTCCCCGTCGTCTCGCCGATGGTGCCTGGTGATCTCGACGCGTTGTTGGAGTGGTGCGCGCTCCGCACCGGGATCGTGACTCCGCTTCCTCCGGCGGGCCGAGGCTGACACCTAGGGCCGGTGCTTGCCCCGCTCTTCCACGGCGCGGCACACCGGGCACAGCCCCACCAAGTCCAGCTGGTGCTCGGTGACCTCATAGCCCTGTTCCTCCGCCACGGCCCGGGCTGCCTCATCCAGTGCACGCTCCAACTTCGGCGAAGGGTGGACGTCTGCCACCTTTCCGCACCTCGCACAGACGAAGTGGTGGTGGTGGCCCGACAGCTCCTCGGCCAGCTCGAAGCGACCGTGGTCGTCGGCGCCCGCAACCCTGCGCACCACGCCGACGTCGATGAGCGCGGTCATGTTCCGATACGCGCTGCTCTGGGGGAGCTCAGGGGCTGAGGAGAGGATCTCGGGGATGGTCAGCGGGCGTCCAGCCGCGGCCAAGGTCTCGACCAGGATCCTCCGCAGGCGCGTGTAGCGCTGGTCCATTCCGGCCAGCCGGAGGCTGATGGCTTCATGGACAGAGCGGGACAGCACCATGGCGGCAGACATTAGGACGCTCCGGTGCTCATCGGGGTGGTCGTAGCTGACCTCGGGCACGGCGCCGGTCTCACGCGAGCTGCCCGACTTCCTGGAGCTGCCCGGCCCCGCTCCTGGGGTCGGCTTCGTCCCCTCGGCCGACGTCGGACCGGCGCCAGGTCGCCCAGGCGCGGCCGCCGATGAAGAACACGGCGCCGAGGATCCCGACGAAGAACCCGACGGGCCAATCTGTCAGGTAGGAGGCCGCGATGGAGATCCAGACGATGAGCAGGGAGATGGCGACGGACAGGCCCAAAGCGACCAGAGGCTTGGCGGTGAAGGATCGGGCCGCTCCTGGTGCACCGATCATCAAGCTGAACATCAGCAAGGCTCCGACGACAGGGACCGACATTGTCGTCGCCACCGCTACGACCACGAGGAAGCACATCTCCATTTGCTGGCTTCGAATCCCGTGCGCCTCTGCCACCGTCGGCACCACCGAGCTCAACAGGAGCGGGCGGTAAAGGAGCACGAGCGCGGCGATGCACACCGCACCGAGCACAGCGGTCACGAGCACCTGGTTGGTGCTGACCCCGAGCACTTCACCGAAGAGCAAGGCGAAGACGGCAGCCGCGTACTCCTGGCTCCAGCTGAGGAACAAGGCTCCGAGCCCCAACATGAACACCAGCCAGAGCGCCGTCATCGCGTCGTGGCGGCCACGCTTGCCCAGCAAGCCAATGGCAACCGCGCTAACGAGGGCAAATGCCCCTAGCCCTGCGAAAGTGCTCACCCCGATCAGGGAGGCGCCAGCGGCGCCGGCGAAGCCGGCCTGGGGAATTGCGTGAGCCACGAAGGCAGAGCCCCTCAGCACCGTGAAGAACCCCACGACACCGGCCACGACGGCGACAATCGTCGCCACAACCCAGGCGTTGACCATGAAGCCGGAGAACATCACTCGGCCCCCAAGACCCAGGACTCGGCCGGCTGCGTGCGGCCGTCCGCACCCGCCCGGCCGTCGTTGCCCCCCATCGCCCGCGCCCCCGCCCGTCTCGAGGCCTGCCGGCTGCCGAGATCTGCCAGGAGGTAGACGATGAGGACCAGGGTCACCACGAAAAAGCTCACCGGCCAGCCTCTTCCAGCTGGTGGCCAGTAGTAGCTGTCGTACGCGAGGAGGGTGCTCACCCACGTCACCGTTACCCCGATGACGGCGGCCCAGGCGATCGCCAGACCAGGCCGTTTCGTTAGCCGCAATGCCGCCGCGGCAGGGCCGATCAACACGGCGGTGCTGAGGATCGCACCGATCGTCACGCAAGAAAGCGACACGGCAATCGCCAGTGCGAGCAGGTAGACCATCCCGACGGCGCGCACGGGCACTCCCCGTGCGAAGGCGATCTCCTGGCTCACGGTGCTCAGCAGCAGCGGTCGGTAGAGCAGAGCGACGACGGCCAGTGCCGCCAGGCTCAGCGCCACGAAGACCGGGATCATCGACGAACTGATGACGAACATGGAGCCGAACAGGATCGAGACCGCCGCGCCGGAGGTATTGTGCTGGACCGTTCCCAGGTACAGGAACAAGGCGGCCAGCCCGAGGCCTGCCCCGAGCACGATGCCCGTCGCCATGTCCCTTTCCCGCGGATGCCGGTTGCCGAACATCTCGATCGCCAGGGCACCGATCACCGCAGAGGTGATGAAGCCCCATAGCGGGTTGACACCTAGGAGATAAGCGGCCGAGCCTCCCGTGGTGCCCAAGTCGCCCAGGGAGTGGCCGGCAAAGGACTGACCGCGGATGACGGTGAACACGCCGACCACTGCGGACACGAGAGAGACCACTCCGCCCACGAGCAGCGCCACACGAACCGGCCCGCTCGTGAAGAAACCGGCCTCGAAGATGCCGCCCAGAATCGCCGCCATGCCCGTCATGCCACCCCGCGAGGAGGAGCCTTCGTCGTCTTCTCGAGCTCGGCGTGGTGCCCCTCGTCCTTGCCAGCGACAACCAGGATCCGACCGTCGAGATGAAGCACGTCGACGTGATGTCCGTACAAGGCGCTCAGGACGTCCTCGCGGACCACCTGATCGGTCGTTCCGCTGGCGGCACGTCCGGAGGCGACGTAGACGACGCGGTCCATCACCGGCAGGAGCGGGTTCATCTCGTGGGCGGAGATGAGAACAGCTATCTGCTGCTCCTTTGCAACCCGCGACAGGAGATCGACGATCTCCTGCTCGCTACGGATGTCGAGGTTCGCGAGCGGCTCGTCGAGCAGCAACAGCCTCGGCTTGCTGATCAAGGCGTGCGCGATCAGGGTCCGCTGCAACTCCCCTCCGGAGATGTTGCCGATCCGGGCCTTGGCGAAGGCCCGGGCATCGACGGCTTCGAGCATGTCGTCGACCAGTTGCCGGCGGTGCTTGGAAGGCAGCGGAATGCCCAGGCGGTCGCCGTCGATCCCGAGACCGACAAGGTCACGTGTCCGCAAGGGTGCATCCGGGTCGAGGTCGACGTGTTGGGGGACGTAGCCGATGGACCGGTTGCGACGCGGGCGCGGGCGGCCGCCGAAGAGCATCGTGCCGGCTGACGGCGCCTCCAGTCCGAGGATCACCCGGAAGATGGTCGTCTTGCCGGCACCGTTGGATCCGATCAGGCCGGTGACCTCCCCGGCGTGAAGGCTGAAGCTGACTTCGTGCAGGATCTCGCGCCCGGACAGCCAGAGGGAGACTCTCTCGAGCGAGAGCACTTCGTTGCCCGCTGGGGTGGGTGGGGCCGGGTCGGTCACAATCGCTCCGTCGAGACCTTGTCGGCGACGGCCTTCTCCAGTGCCTGGACCTCGGCCAGCATCCATGTCTGGTAGTCGTAGCCGGGGGTTGGCATCGTCTCGTAGACGGCCACGACCGGTATCCCGCTGGCCTTGGCAAGGCCGAGGAAGGACTGGGTGACCGAGTCGCTCACTTGCTCGTTGTACAGGAACACCCTGACCTTGTGCTGGGTGAACAGGTTGTCCTCGAGCGTGATGTCCTGCGGAGCCGGGTCCACCCCGTTCATGATGTCCGCCTGCAAGGAGAAAGGCGTCTCGTCGTCGGTCCCGGCGGCCTCCAACATGTAGTCGGCGACGGGTTCGGAAGTGGCCACCGGAGTGTGTGGATAGCGGGCCTTGAAACTGGAGAGCGCCTGAAGCCACGAGCCGAGGGAGCGGTCGAACGCGGCCAGCCTCGCCCGGAAGTAGGCGGCGTGGGCGGGACTGAGAGCCGACAGGTCGCCGGCGATCGCCTTCGCCACGGCCGGCATCGTCTTCGGGCTGTACCACAGGTGCGGGTTCGGCGTGCTCGTCGGGAGCCCGAGCAGGTTCTGGACGTCGATCACCTTCCGTTTCGGGTTCGGCGACGCGGCCTCGATGGTGTTCATGAAGGTGTCGTACCCGATGCCGTTCTGAACGACCAGCTGGGCAGCGCTGATGCCCTGGGCCACAGAGGGGCTCGCCTCGAACGAGTGGGGATCGGCACTGGGGTTGCTCATGATCGCGCTCACCTGGACGTACCTGCCGCCGACTTGGGCGATGACGTTCGCGTACTGGCTCTCCGCGCCCACGGCGACGATCATTCCGCCGCTGTGAGCAGCCGGCGTGGTCGAGCAGGCACTTGCGAGCACTGCCACGCCGAGACAGATGGCGACGGCCTTCCCCCGGTGACGTGTCGCCGCCGGCTGCGCACAGATTCTCGTGCGAGAACTCTCGTGTCCCGGTAGCTTCGTGCCCACCGTGCCGGAATGATAATCACTCTTATTATCTGGGTCAACCCCGACCCCCCTCGCTATAGTCTCGGGCAGGCGCGATGAGGCCCGCTCCTCGAATGGTCGGATGCGAATTCGACTGATGGCTTCTACCAGCTACAGCGGACGCTGGTAGGGCTACGTACCCCTGTCAGCCAGATCGGGGGTACGAGTGAACTCCTATTACATCTTCGCCATCTGGATCGCCATGGCGCTCCTTGCGTCGCTGATCAGCATCAAGTTCGGCCTCTCCGTAGCTCTCGTCGAGATCCTTGTCGGAGCCGTGCTCGGCAACATTCCAGGCCTCAAGGAGCAGATCCACCAGACCGAGGTCACGACGTTCCTCGCAGGCGCGGGGTCGCTCATGCTGACCTTCCTGGCGGGAGCCGAGATCGACCCGGTCTCCCTGCGCAAACACTGGAAGCCGAGCTTGGCGCTCGGCATCGTGTCCTTCCTGCTCCCGTTCCTCGGAACCTTCGGGTTCTGCAAGCTCGTCCTCGGCTGGCCCCTGTACGGCGCGGAGATAGGAGGCGTGTCCTTGAGCACCACCTCCGTCGCCGTGGTCTACGCCGTCATGATCGAGACGGGGCTCAACCGCGAGGACCTCGGCAAGCTCATCTTGGCGGCGTGCTTCGTGACCGATCTCGGGACCGTGCTCGCCCTGGGCGGCCTGTTCGCCACCTACGACTGGCTGCTTCTCGTCTTCGTGGCGGTCACGATCCTGGCGCTGTTGGTCCTTCCGAAGGCGACGCGCCTTGTGATCGACCGCTTCGGGCACCGTGTGAGCGAGCCGGAGGTGAAGTTCCTCCTCGTCGTGCTCTTCGCCCTCGGCGGTCTCGCCACCGCGGCCGGCAGCGAAGCGGTACTGCCGGCCTATGTGGCCGGACTGGTCGTCGCCGGCGTGTTCATGAACGACCGGCTGCTCGTGGACAGGATCCGATCGATCGCTTTCGCCCTGTTGACTCCCTTCTTCTTCCTGCACGCCGGTCTCCTCATCTCCGCACCGGCGCTCGTGTCGGGCGCGGGGGTGATCGCCCTTTTGTTCGGCGTGAAGATGGTGACCAAGCTCCTCGGTGTCTGGCCGACGGCGTCGGCTTTTCGCATCCCCACGCGCGAACGCACGTACACGACGCTCTTGATGGCGACGGGTCTCACCTTCGGGTCGATCTCGGCGTTGTTCGGCTTGACGCACCATCTCGTCGACAAGGCTCAGTACACCGAGCTCGTCACGGTCGTGCTCCTCTCTGCCCTGTTGCCGACGCTCATCGCCCAGCAGCTGTTCCGTCCCGAGCTACCGGCCGAGCGCGACGAGCTCGATGCTCTCGGAGAAGAGGACGTGTCGTTGCGCGCACCGCACTGACAACAAAGGGGCGAGGGCCGTCGCCAAGCCCACGCGAGACGAGATTCGCGAACGCTCGACCACAACAAGTGCCGCAACGAGTTTGACATCTCGAAATGGGACCTTTGGCTCTATGGTCCCTCGCGCGGCCGTTCTAGCGTGAGGGGGAAGGTCCTGGGCGTACCGGGTGTTGTCGGGCACTCCCTCACCGGTGTCCTGAAAAGGCTCGGTGCGCCAGGACCGTTGTCACCTCTTGTCACCGGTCTTGACGCCTGCGCGCCACGACGTCCTCGGCTGGTGCCGTGCCCCTCAATTCCCCATCGCCGGTCGCTTGCGACGACGCCTCGTTTGCAAGCCTGACTCTCTGCCCAGCTTCGGCCCGATCCTGGCGAGCCGGTGCTCGTGGGTGAAGCCCTGGGCTTTCCCGAGAAGCCCGACCGTGCTGTTGACCAACGACACGTGGGAGAAAGCCTGGGGGAAATTGCCGACGAGGCGTCCTGCCACCGGGTCGTACTCCTCGGCCAGAAGGCCGAGGTCGTTGCGCAACGACAAGAGCCGCTCGAACAGCTCGACGGCGTCGTCGTGGCGTCCGATCAGGTGCAAGTCGTCGACCATCCAGAACGAACAGGGAAGAAAGACCCCCTCGCGACCCGTGAGACCGTCGACATGGTCCGAGCGTTCCGAGTCGTACCTGCTGACGAAACCGTCCACCGTGAGCTCTCGGCTGATTGCCTCGACCGTCCCGATCACGCGGGGGTCCTTCGGCGGCAGGAACCCCACGAGAGGGATCATGAGCACGCTGGCGTCGAGCTCCTTCGAGCCGTAGTACTGGGTGAAGGTGTTGCGCTCTGAGTTGAAGCCCTTCTCGCACGCCTCCTTGTGGATCTCTTCGCGCAAGGACTTCCACTTGTCCAGGGGGCCCTCGAGCCCGAAGTCCTCCACGTCGTGAATTGCCCGGTCGACCGCCACCCACGCCTCCACCTTGGAGTGGGTGAAATGACGACGAGGCCCCCGCACCTCCCAGATGCCGTCGTCGGGCTGTCGCCAGCCCGTCTCGATGAAGTCCATCAGCACGAGCTCGAGATCCCAGGCCGGGCCGGCCGGCTCGAGGGCCGTTCGCCGTGCCTCGTGCAGGGCGCCGAGCACCTCGCCGTAGACGTCGAGCTGGTACTGGTCCGAGGCCGCATTGCCGACGCGCACGGGCTTGGAGCCCTCGTAGCCGGGAAGCCAGTCGAGAACGTACTCTTTGAGGTCCCGCTCCCCGGCCACGCCGTACATGATCTGGAGCTCGGACGGATCGCCGGCAACGGCACGCAAGAGCCAGTCGCGCCACTCGGCGGCCTCCTCGCGATAGCCCGCGGCCATGAGAGAGGACAACGTCAAGGTGGCGTCACGGAGCCAGCAGTACCGGTAGTCCCAGTTCCGCTCGCCCCCGAGGGTCTCGGGAAGGGAGGTCGTAGGAGCGGCGATGATGCCGCCCGTCGGCCCGTAGGTGAGCGCCTTCAGCGTGATGAGGGAACGGACCACGGCGTCGCGCCATCTGTGCGGATGGAAGTTGGCGAGATCCGCCCACTCCTGCCACCAGCGCGTGGTCTCCTCGATCGCGTATTGGGCAGCCACAGGGCGGCCTACATCGCCATGGGAAGGGAAGTAGGTGAGCACGAAGGGAACCTGCTGGCCCTCGCGCAGGCGGAGGTCGCAGACCGTGCGCAGGTCCTCGCCCCGTGTGTGGGCGGTGGTCCAAAGCGCCAGCCCATCCGGGCCGGCGATCGCGATGAGCTGACCGTTGACACCGCGCACCCACGGCACGACCGACCCGTACCCGAAACGGATCTCGAGCTCCATGCGCACCTGTACCGTTCCGCTCAAGCACTCGACCAACCGGACGATGCTCGGGCTGCGCTCCCTGATCGGCATGCAGTCGGTCAGACGGACGCTTCCCTCGGGCAGGTCGAACTCGGTCTCGAGCACCAAGCTGTCGCCGATGTAGCGCCGGCGCGCCGCTACGAGCGGCTGGCCCTCACCCACCGGCGGGCTCGCGGCCGGCGCGATCCGCCAGTAACCGTGGTCGGCGCCCCCGAGCAGGTGGGCGAAGCAGGCCGCCGAGTCGAACCGCGGCAGGCACAACCAGTCGATAGAGCCGTCACGACCGACTAGAGCGGCTGTGTGCGTGTCCCCGATCAGGCCGTAGTCTTCGATCCGAAGCGCCACGGTTCCATCATTGCTGACCCGCGCCGCTGTCGTGGAGCAAAGACTTGCCGCTGCCCAGGAGATCTTCGGCCCCGTCCAGCCGACGTTCCGGCACCGCCCAGCCGGGTCATCTCGGGATGCAACCGCCCGTGCTCACGACCGTGGCGGGCGGCAGTCTCTCCGCCTTCTCGACGCGCTGGAGCACTCCCGGGGAGGCGAGCGCGTAGCCGATGTCAGGCGTCGTCGGCGACCTCGAGAAGACGACCCCGATGACGAGACCGTCCGGCTCGACGAGCGGACCACCCGAGTTGCCTGGCCGAACCAGGGCCTGAACCTCGTACACCGCGCGCACTGTCGGGCTCTGACCGTAGATGTCGAGCCCGGTTGCGATGATCTCCGAGCGCACGCCCGCGGGGTCGACCCTGAGGGGACCACCTTCGGGATAGCCGATCACAACGGCCTTCGTTCCGCGTCCCACCGTGCCCGGGTCGATGGTGAGGGCTCGCTCGGAGATACCCGGCACTCGCAAGACGGCCAGATCGAACTCGGGGTCGAAAAGCTCCACGACGGCGACGTAGTCGCCGGCGGCGTCCTCGACTCTGATCGACTCGGTGCCCGCGATCACATGGGCGTTGGTGACGACGAGATCCGGACCGACGACGAAGCCGGAGCCCTCCTGGATCTCACCACAGCCGACGGCCACGACCTTCACGGTGGAGGGGTCGGCAATGGTGGCTGCCGCCCGCACCAGGGACCCGCTGGGGTAAGGGACCGGCCCGGCGAGCTGGATCAGCCCGTCGGCCACGACCTGCAGGCCCTCGTCGTTCAAGAAACGCTCTGCTGGCGCGAGCGCCGTGGGGATCGGGGGCATGACGTTGGTGACGACGCGGACGATCTTCGAGTCGTTGATCTGATTGGCCACCAACGAGAATTGGCTGTTCACCAGGATGGAGGCCAGCAACCAGATCACGACAAGGGCACCGCCCGTGGCTACGACCGCTCCACCGACGGCGTCCACGGTGCCGAAGCGGGCCCGGCGCAGCCGCCGCCAAAGTCCCGCTCCGAGTTGGCGCCCTCCGGCGGCGAGAACGGCCGCAGGGACGAGGAGCAGGACGAGGACGACGATCGTCTTTGTGTGCGCCCCGCGCAGGTGGGGGCAGACGAGGAGCACGAGCACCACGCCGACGGCCAGGCCGGTCAGGGCCCCGCCGTAGGACAGAACCTGCACCGCCGCTCCCCGTCGAAGCCCACGCAAAGCAGCGGCAAGGATGACGACGAGGAGTACGACGTCGAGAGCGTCCATGTCCGGGCTGGCTCAGATCACGGCACCGCTAGAGGAGGCCTTACGCCCCGGCCGCCGAGGGAATGCGCGACGCCCTCGAAGACCGCTCTCGCGACGAGCTCCTGATGGCGGCCGGTCCATAAGATCAAGCCGAGTGTAGGCGCTGGACGTTGGTGGGCGGACGCGCCCATTCGCTCAAACCCGCCGTTTATGGCCGTGTTCTGAGAACTTGATGACCCCTCAGGTGGCGCGACTTCGCCCCCGGCATCATGGCCGAGGCACCGGTTACACCTTCGGCATCCACCTGTTCCAAACTGGAGGCGTGGCCCGATCAGCCGACCGCCCTCCTGCGTCTTCACCGCCAGCCGTCAAGGCTCGCCCTCGCAGACCCGGTGTCCCCGGATGGGCGGCCGCGCTCCGGCAGCCTCGCTTCAAGACCCAAGACCGCGGCGAGGTGCACGATCATCACCATCGCGACGTCCAGGGCGGCAGCGCCCGCGCCGCCGTGTTCGGGATCAGCGACGGGCTTGTGACGAACATCTCTCTGATCCTCGGCCTCTCGGGGGCGAACCCACCCGCCGGAGTGATACGGCTCGCGGGCCTGGCCGGGCTGCTGGGCGGCGCCTTCTCGATGGCTGCCGGCGAGTACATCTCCATGCGGGCGCAGACCGAGTTGTTCCAGCGTGAGCTCGAACGTGAGCGCCAAGAGATCCATCGACGCCCAGAGGGCGAGCTCCAGGAGCTCGTGAAGATCTACGAGAGCCGGGGCATCTCCAGCGAGCTCGCCATACAGGTCGCGCGCCAGATGATGGCCGACCCGCAGATGGCGCTCGAGACCCACGCCCGGGAGGAGCTCGGCATCCATCCGGACTCGCTGGGCCGACCTGTGTCAGCGGCGTTCGCATCCTTCGTGACCTTCAGCGTCGGGGCCCTGCTGCCGCTGCTCCCGTTTCTCTTCGGGCACGGCTCCGGTCTCGTGCTCGTGTCGATCGTGATCGCTGCGATTGCCGCGGTGATCGTGGGCTCTGCGCTCTCGCTGTTCACAGGACGCCCGTGGTGGTGGTCGGCCTTCCGCCAACTTGCGATATGCGCCGCGGCCGGCGCGGTCACCTACGGTGTCGGGGCGGCGGTCGGTCTGAGCATCGTGCACTGATGACGACTAACTCGAACTCAAGCTCCGGGAGGCCACCTGGCTCGGGAGCTCGTGCGAGGGGTGAGGCCGTGGCATCGGCGTCGATCTACGTCGTGCGCCATGCGCACGCTTTGCCGCGTGACGGCTGGACGGGCTCCGACAGCGACCGCCCGCTTACAGACCGCGGCACCAAAGAGGCCCGGGCGCTCGTCGCCCGGTTCGACACCGCATCTCCCGAAGCGCCCTCGCACAAGCGCAGCGCCAGGGCACGCGAACCGAGGCCCACGCTGCTCATGTCCAGCGCGGCGAAACGCTGCCTGGCGACCCTTCAGCCGCTCGCGGCCGCGTGCGGACTGCCGATCGTGATTGAGGAGTTCCTTTCGGAAGGGTCCGATGCGGACAGCCTCCTCGTGCGCTTCAAGGAGCTCACGGCCGTCGGGGCTGTGCCGGTGCTTTGCACGCACGGGGACGTCATCTGGGGCCTCGTCGACCTGCTCGTATCCGCCGGAACGCCCCTGAGCGGGCCAGTGGAGGTGAGAAAGGGATCCATCTTGGTTCTCGACACCGAGTCGGGCTCCGTCAAGTCCGCTAGGTACATCCCACCGGCCAAGGTGTAGGTTCCCGCCCCGTGAGCGATCAGCAGCATGCGGACCCGCCCGGTGGCATCGGCGCGCCAAGGGCGGCGACCGAGACCGGGAGCGCGCCTCGAGCTGGTGACGCCCCAGGACCGCTGACCTGGGCCGACGACGCGCCAGGACCGGCGACCGGCGGCGAGACCTGGCCCTCGGCCGGACTGCTCGCTCTTGTCGGCGGCGCCGAGTGGCAGCCGGGCGCCGACTATGACGCCGAGCTGTTGGAACGCTCGGGCGCGGACGAAGTGCTGGTCCTGCCGACGGCAGCTGCCTACGAGCATCCCGACCGAGCGGTCGCAACGGCGCGGAGCTGGTTCTCGTCCCTGGGCACCAGCGTCCGCGGATTGATGGTGCTCCGCCATGCGCAAGCCAATGACGAGGCGAATGCGGCCGTGGTCCGCGATGCCCGCTTCATCTACCTCTCAGGGGGCTCGCCCCTCCACCTCCTCTCGGTGCTGAAGGGCTCACCCGTCTTCGAGGCGCTCGCGAGCGCCTGGCACCGAGGCGCGGTCGTGGCCGGATCGTCTGCCGGGGCGATGGTGCTCGTCGATCCCATGGTCGACCCCCGGGGAGGAGCCTTCACCGTGGGACTCGGCCTCGTGGAGCACCTGGCAGTCGTGCCCCATCATGACTCGGGCGCCTCGCACCACTTCTGGCGGACTCTCGAGCTCGCCCCGGCGGGGCTCCCGGTCGCAGGCATCCCCGAGCGGACGGCGCTCATCCGGGACACGGACGGCTCGTGGCGATCCGCGGGCGAAAGACCCGTCGTCGTCTACCTCGACGGCGTGGAAGCCGGCCTGGAAGCCCTTCCCCGCTAAGTGTGACATCGGCCCGAATGGGCGACACGCTCGTCGAGGGAGCTTGCAGAGCCGCGACTGCCTGACGCTAACGCTGTCCGTAGGCGCGCGGTCTTGCTTGCGGTGGCCCACTAACTGCTGACCGCCGCCCCTTTTCCCGCCTGGGACGTCCGGGCTGCTCAGTCCAGCTCGGTGACCGTGACCGACTCGATCAGGACCTTCTCCTTGGGGGAGCCGGACTTGGTCCCCACCGCGTCGATCGCCGCGACGACATCCCGCCCGGAGACCAGCTGACCGAAGAGCGAGTAGAGCGGAGGCAGTCGCATCCCGTCGGGCCCCGAGATGACGAAGAACTGGCTCCCGTTCGTGTTCGCTCCGGCATTCGCCATGGCGAGGGAGCCGAGCTCATAGCGCCCGGGGCGGGGCAGCTCGTCCTCGAAACGGTAGCCGGGCCCGCCGGCGCCGGTCCCCTCCGGATCGCCTCCCTGCAGCACGAAACCGGGGATGACGCGGTGGAAGGCGATCCCGTCGAAGTAGTGATAGCGCGCCAGGAACACGAAGTTGTTCACCGTCCTGGGGGCGCTCACCGCATCGAGGGCGAACACCATCGTGCCCTTGGAGGTGACCATCTCGGCCGTGTAGCGCTTGGACAAGTCGATGCACATCTGTGGTGGCCCGTCGAAGCGTTGCCTCTTCGGCGCGGAGCCGTCGGCAGGGGGGCACTCGCTCGGCATGGGGGACTCCGTTTCTCTCGATGGGCCGGTTCAGCCTGTTCTCTTGATCGGGCCCGTTCAGCTGGCGACTTGCGTGACGGTGACGCTGAGCAGGTAGACCTTCACCTTCGGGGTGCCGTCTGGGGCCGGACCGCCGAGAGCACCGATCTTGTCGACGACGCTCGACCCAGAGATGACCTTGCCGAAGATCGTGTAGAGGGGTTGCAACTGTGTCTGGCCCCCCGGCAAGACGAAGAAGAACTGGCTGCCGTCGGAGGCCGCCGTGCCCTTGTTGGCCAGCACGAGGTCGTAGGGCTGGTAGCAAGCGGCCTGCGTCGGCTTCGCCGAACAGCTCGCCGGCGGAGTGTTGCCAGTGAAGGCGTAGCCCGGATAACCGTACTTCTGGAGCCCGCTCGTGCCGCCCTCGACGGCCCCCCCCGTGCCGGTGCCGGTCGGGTCGCCGCCCTGCACGGCGAAGCCGGGGATCACCCTGTGGAAGAAGGTGCCGTTGTAAAACTGGTAGCGGGCAAGGAACACGAAGTTGTTGACTGCCAAGAACGACGAGGCAGCCGGCATCTGCACGACGATGTTGCCCAGGCTCGTCTTGAAGGTGGCGTCCCAGACAGATGTTGCCGGGATGCACGGCGGCGGTGCTGCGGTGAACAATACGACCCGCTTGGTCGACCCCGTGGCGGGCGGGCACGTGGGAGCCAGGGCGGTGGTCGTCAACGGCTGTGTCGTTGGCGTCGGGAACGTGCTCGTGGTGGTCGTGGCGCGAGTCGTGGTCGTTGTCGTCGTCGGCGTCGCCGACTTCGACCCGCTGTTCACGAGGAACACGATGCCGACGATGGCCGCCGCCACGATCGCGAGCCCGATGCCGCGGCGCGTGTTGCGCCGTCGCTTACGGCTTTTCTGAATGACGGCTTGCTTCTGTTCGCGTGCGGCTCGTTGCCGCGCCCTCTTCTCGGTTGGCACGGAGCGACACGCTACCGAAAGCGCAGGGCAACGTGCATCCGCCCTCGCCGGGCAGCCACGAGATCGGCCCAACGAGGCGCCGCCGGCCCCGAGATCGGCCTCACCCGGCGCTGCCCTTATCGCTCCGCCCCCCGGCCAGGGCTAGGTTGGCTGGCGTGACCCTCGTTGTGCAGAAGTTCGGCGGGACGTCGGTCGGCGACGCCGACCGCATCCGTGCTGTCGCGGACCACGTGGCCCGCACACGGCGCAGCGGCAAGGACGTCGTCGTCGTGGTCAGCGCCATGGGCAAGACCACCGACGAGCTCATCCGGCTCGCCGAGGACGTGAGCCGCGTGCGGCCCGGCCGCGAGCTCGACATGCTGCTCACGGCGGGCGAGCGGATCTCGATGGCCCTGCTGTGCATGGCGCTTGCGGAGCTCGGAGTCCCGGCCGCCTCGTTCACGGGCAGCCAGGCAGGCATCATCACCGACACGGTGCACACCAAAGCACGGATCCTCGAGGTGAAAGGCGACCGCCTGCGTGAGTCGCTCTCTTCCGGCGTCGTCCCGGTCGTGGCCGGCTTCCAGGGGGTCTCCAACAAACGGGACGTCACGACGCTCGGGCGCGGAGGCTCAGACACGACGGCGGTGGCACTGGCCGCTGCCCTCGGAGCCGATCTCTGCGAGATCTACACCGACGTCCCGGGGGTCTTCACCGCGGATCCCCGTGTGGTCCCGACCGCGCACCGCATACCGAAGATCTCCTTCGAGGAGATGCTCGAGATGGCCGCCACGGGTGGAAGGGTTCTCGCGCTCCGCTCGGTCGAGTTCGCCCGGAACCATCAGATACCGCTCCACGTGCGTTCCAGCTTCACCTGGGAGCCCGGGACAGTCGTCAGCGAGGAGGATCCTTCTGTGGAACAGCCCATCGTCTCGGCAGTTACGAGCGACGCCACCGAGGCCAAGGTCACCATCACCGATGTCCCGGACCAGCCGGGCATCGCCGCCTCGTTGTTCAGGGGGCTCGCCGACCGGGGGATCAATGTCGACGTGATCGTTCAGAACACCTCGCACCACGGCACGACCGACATCTCCTTCACGATCCCTCGCGCCGACCTGGAAGGCAGCCTGGAGGTGGCCGAGCAGCTGATCCCGCAGCTCGGTGCCGTTTCCGTGATCGCTGACGACGACGTCGCGACGGTCTCTGTCATAGGCGCAGGCATGAGAACCCACCCAGGGGTGACCGCGACGATGTTCCAGACCCTCGCGAACGCGGGCATCAACATCGAGATGATCTCCACCTCTCCCATCCGCATCTCGTGCCTGGTTCGGGCCGAGCTGGCCGAACGGGCCGTCCAGGTTCTCCACGCCGCTTTCGAGCTCGACCACTGACCACGCTCATTTGGAGCTCGACCGCTCTCCACACCGCTTTCGAGAGGTGGGCCCGGCGCCTGAGTCAGCCTCCTGAGGGGGCCAACTAAG
>Ga0326728_10003273_pt1 | contig 50886 bp, 43 predicted proteins | sample MB3enrmetagenome_FD_207602 | JGI IMG/M metagenome (GOLD analysis project Ga0326728, IMG submission 207602) | Lab enriched peat soil microbial communities from McLean, Ithaca, NY, United States - MB31MN | ecosystem: Environmental > Terrestrial > Soil > Wetlands > Peat | place: USA: New York... | reverse complement strand
GTCCATCAAGGAGAAACTCTCCCGCTGTCGCCAGACTCTGGAACAGATTCAACCCGGCTGTACGCTGCCGCGCAGCAGAAAGAGACGGAAAACATTGTCCAGTTAATTCTCGGACACTACACTAGCTGAAGCACAGCTTTTTGCGAACTTTCGCGAATTCGCGAGGAGACTGGGGCCCGTGATGCGCAACCCCGAGCATTTTGAAGGGCTTAGCAATTGGAGACTGGATTGCACCAATGAAAGTGACGAACGATCGAAGAAAGGCCCGCGCAAGGCCGCATGTGGATAGAGTAGTGAGTAGGTCACTTTAAGTAGTCTATATAATTACAGGAGCAAAGGGGAAAACCGATGAAAAACGATAGGGAATTGCAACTGGATGTTCTCGAAGAACTCCGCTGGGAGCCGGGTGTGAAGGCCACGGACATCGCGGCCACGGTCAAGGACGGCGTGGTGACGCTGGAGGGTACGGTGGACAGCTACGCCGAAAAGTGGGCTGCCGAGAGTGCCGTAAAAAGATTATCCGGCGTTAAAGCCCTCGCCGTCGAAATCGAAGTCAAGCTTCCCGGCTCCAGCGAGCGCAACGATGAGGACATCGCCCGGGCCGCAGAGAACGCTCTGGACTGGAATGTCTCGGTACCCGGGGACCGCATTAAGGTAACCGCGGAGAAAGGCTTCCTGACGCTGCAAGGCGAGGTGGACTGGGAATTCCAGAGGTCGGCTGCCGAGCGGGCGGTGCTCTGCCTGACGGGAGTACAGGGAGTAAACAACGAGATCACCATCAAGCCGAGCGTGACGCCCACCGGCATCAAAGAAAAGATCGAAGCGGCGCTGAGGCGCAACGCGCTTCTGGATGCGCAGCGAATCAAGGTGCAGGCGGACGGGGCCAGCGTTACCCTGACCGGAACTGTGAGCTCCTGGGCGGAGTTCGATGAGGCAGAGGACGCTGCCTGGGCCGCGCCCGGGGTCTCTGACGTAATTAACCTCATTACGATTTCGTACTAACCGCGCGCCTGGCCGAAAGCTCCAATCGGAAGTCGATCAGATCATTTGTGCGGTTGCGCCGGAGCCATTTCGGTCAGTTGGGGAATGGTACGGGGACTTTTCACAAACCAGTGATGAACAGGTACGCGATCTACTAAGACGAGCTGCAAGCCTTGCGACTCCAAAGTACAGTCTAAAGGAGAAAGACCATGATCGTAAAAGTGAAGGAGGGGTATCAGGTCCTCTCAAGCAAGGGAAAGAATCTCGGTGGACCCTACAAGACGCTTGAGGAGGCCAAAAAGCGCCTCCGCGAAGTCGAATTCTTTAAACACCAAAAGGGCTAATGGAGGGGAGGGGCGGGAGCGGCGTGAAGGATACTCCTTGGGGAAGGGTGCCGTTGAATCTGTCGCCGGGCATGCCCGGTGCTCGATCTTGATCGTGCGAACCCCGTCGAGCGCTCGAGTGATCCTTGAGAGACGGACCCGCCCCCTAAGCCCTAATTCGAAGTTGGATATTGGAGCAGATGCAAAGCCTGAATGATTCGAGGCGAGCAGCAACAATCATGGCAGCCCCATTACTTTCGGTTCGAAATCTCGGAGTTGCTTTCGACAGTCGTGTAGTTCTTCGACAATTGAGTTTCGAGGTATATTCCGGGGACTGCCTTGCAATCATTGGACCGAACGGGGCTGGAAAGAGCGTGTTACTCAAGGCCTTGCAGCACCTGATTCCGCACGAGGGGGAGGTCCAATGGAGCCAGGAAGCGCGCCTTGGGTATGTTCCCCAGAGCGTCGTAGCCGACCGGCAGCTTCCCCTAAGAGTCAGGGAATTATTGGCGGCGAAGGCTCGGCTATTGCATCTTGCAGAACAGGAGATGGACCGGATTTCCTCCGAGCTGAATCTGTCACCGGAATTTCTAAGCGCAGGAATAGGGACTCTCTCCGGGGGCCAGTTTCAGAAACTTTTGATTGGCTTTGCACTGCTTGGGCGCCCCAACGTACTCCTCTTCGACGAGCCGACGGCGAGTCTCGACGAACTCACCGAAGAGCGCATCTATGAATTGGTTCATCAGTTGCAAACTCAGAGAGGAATGACCCTTATTTTGGTATCGCACGACCTTAGCATTGTGTATCGCTATGCCACTCGGGTGTTGTGTTTAAGCAAAGGCATGGTCTGCATGGGAGCACCCAAGGAAATCATGACGCCCAAGACGCTCCAGGAACTGTACGGGGCTCCGCCCAAGTACTACCGCCACATCCAGGAACATTGAACGAAGCGCGGGCGGTTCGCTCGCGGAAAGAAGAGGGATCATCCAGCGTGGACGTGGGTCACAGTTACGCGATACTGCTCGCCGCGTTTTTTGCTATCGCGGCTGGTCTGGTGGGATCTGTTGCCTTGATGAAGCGCCTGGTGCTGGCCAGTGATGTCATGTCGCATCTGGCGCTTCCCGGACTGGGAATAGCCTTTCTTCTCAAGGGGAACCCATTAGTTGGTGGGGGAGCGACTCTACTCCTGGGAACGCTTCTCGTCTGGCAACTTCAAAAGAAGACGGAACTGGCGACAGACGCTTCGATCGGAGTGGTATTCGCTGCGTGTCTCGGAATCGGCGCACTCATCACCCCGCACGAAGATCTGCTGGAAGCGCTCTTTGGCAACTTCCAGAAGCTGTCACTTCCCGGTTTCCTTCTCGGGGCGGCAGCCGTCATCCTGGTTGTCGCTTTCCTCGGTGGTACGAAGGATCGATTGGTCCTGGATCTTTTCTCTCCTGAGCTGGCTGCTGCCACCGGAGTGAACGTGGGGCGCCTGGACCTCGGGTTCCTGCTCGTGTTCAGCCTCACGATACTGGTAGGCCTGCGTTTTATGGGAGCATTACTCTCGAGTGCCTTGATCATCATTCCGGCCGCAACGGCGCGCCGGCTTACGGGCAGAATGGCGCATTTTGTGCTTCTCGCATCTCTGGTGAGCTTGATCTCGGTCGCAGCGGGCTTTCTAATCAGTACGCTGATTTTCAAGACGTCGACCGTGGGCCCGACTATCGTGATCGTTTCCGTGCTCCTGTTTGCTATGAGCCTGCTGAAGAAGAAGTGACTTGCAGGTACCAGTGGTTCCGTCTGAGAGTGGGACTTGGGTTGGGCTTCGTGACGGAGGACGAGTTCGATCGCGCCGTCGATCCAGCCGAGATGGTCAGGCCCTAGCCGGCAACATGGGGGGTGAGAGTAGCGGTGAATATTAAGAGAATTCTGTTACCAGTTGATTTCCCGGTTGTGTCATTCGGCTTGGCTCATCAGGCTGCCGCCATGGCGCGCCATTTCAATTCTGAGATCGTGTTACTGCACGTTATGACCCCACGGAGCCATGCCGCCGGTGTGCCGGAGGGCGCGCGCGAGCAGGCAGACTTTGACTTGCTTGCGGCGATCATCAAACAGGCCGAGAATCAGCAGGACACATCTCTCTGGCCGGAGCTCGAGGGTCTTACCATTCGGCGCGAGTTGGCCAATGGCGACGTGGCCGTGACCATTGTTGAGACGGCTGAAGAGGAACAAGCCGACCTGATCATGATGCCGTCCTATAGCTTCACCTTCTACCAATTTCTGCTGGGTTCGGTGACCGCAAAAGTGTTACACGGGACTGAACGCCCGGTTTGGACTGGTGCGCACGTGCCGGAATCGTCAGGGCAGAGGTTTGCGATCCACAACGTTGTGGGCGCAGTCGATTTCGGCCCCCGTGCTGACATAACCGTGTCGTGGGCCGCCCAAATGGCCGCCGAATTTAGCGCTCATCTTACGCTCGCTAACGTCACTGCCAGCGTGGAGTTTTGGGGGCCCGGCGGCAACTACGTCAATGAAAAGTTGAAAGAGGAACTCGTCGGCAACGCTTCCGAGCAAATGGCAAAGCTCCAGCAAGACATGGGCATCAAGACAGATGTCTTCATCGGCAGTGGCGATGTGCCCAAGGTACTGAGCCAAGCTGTGAAGCAGACCAAGGCGGATTTGCTGGTTACCGGGTGTTACCCTTATGGCGGTCACCTGCGAACCCACGGCTACGGAATCATTTGTGCGGTGGGGGTTCCGGTTCTGAGCGTGTGAGGGCGAAGGCTCTGTCTTCTCATTGGTGATGAGGCATGTCTGCAATGAGGACAAGATTTAGTTTACATCGCATATGGCTGATAGTTTTTAACGAGATTCGCGAATTCGCGAACAAATCGAGACCTTATAGTTTGTCCGTGGAAGTGTTATCAACAGCTTAGCTTTGGTTCCCATATTGCTCAACCATAAGCGAGGATCGAAGAGGGATGTCACCGGCGTGACAAAACTCACGGTCAAATCGACTTGCAAGACTAAAAGGAGAACGATCATGGCAGACAAAACATTCGAACAGAACATCACCGCGCAGTTGGAGACAAGCAAATCGCAGATGAAAGAGATCGAAACACTCGCCAAAGGAAAGGCGTCACAAGCGCAGATCGATACAATCAACACCCTCAAAAACAAGAGGCAAGAGATCCTGAACAAGGTCCAGCAGCTAAAGACGTCGGCCGATACAAAGGCCCAGACTGCGATCGAGACAGACCTGGCCAAATTCAACGACGCACTAGGACAAGTCGCTACGGCCCTGAAGGCCTCAACCCCGGGTCAACAGAAATAGGGAGAAGCAGGCTGTAGGGTTCGGGTCGACGAAGTCACCTCAGGCGCAATGATTGATTGCAGCTCTAAAGGAGGGTGTGTGTCAGGCAGTTTTTGCGTCAGCATTACTTGTGCGAAGGACAACTGCGACAAGGCCACGATCGGCTTTGCCATGGCCAACAGCGCCGTTGCATCCGGCAAGGATACGATGGTGTTTCTTAGCACCGAAGGTGTCCGCCTTTCCCAGAAAGGCTACTCGGACAGCATCCGCGAAGAGGGATTTCCGCCGCTAAAGGAACTGATCGACAACTTCGCTAAGGCCGGCGGCAAAATCTACGTGTGCACCGCCTGTTTTAAGAACCGCGGTTTGGCCGAGAATAATCTGGTTCCGGGAGCGATGATCGTGGGAGGTGATAAGCTTATTGAGTTCCTGAGCGGTGGCGTTCCTTGCATCACTTATTGAGACCGATATGAAACTCAACGAATACCGGAAGAAGCGCAACTTCAGTGCGACGCCGGAGCCCCAGGGCGCAACCATTACTGAGAAGAGGGGGAATGGATCGCTCATTTACACCATCCAGAAGCACATGGCCTCGCATCTGCACTATGATCTTCGTCTGGAATGGCGAGGCGTGCTCCTCTCTTGGGCCGTGCCCAAGGGCCCCTCGCTCGACCCGGCGGTGAAGCGCCTCGCGATGCAGACGGAAGATCACCCGGTCGAGTATGCCGAGTTCGAGGGGGTGATTCCCGCCGGCCAATATGGGGCGGGAACGGTGATGCTATGGGATCGAGGAACCTGGCAACCGGAAAGCCCTGATGTGGACGCTTCATTGCAGGCGGGAGAAATCAAGTTCACGCTTTACGGCAAGAAACTCCAAGGCTCGTGGGTCTTGGTTCGCACCCGGGGTTTTGGGAGCAATCCCGGTCGATCCACCTGGCTGGTAATCAAACATCGCGATCAATATGCATCCACGAAGGATGTGACACAAGAAGAGCCGCGCTCCGTGGCGACCCAGCGTCTTCTCGCGGAGATCGCACGGGACGAAGGGGGCGACGTCGAAAGGGCTTCGGAGGGCGATCCGGCCGGCAAGGCGCGAAGCACAACGGGCGCGAAGCCGGTGCGAGGACGCACCGTGCGGAGCAGCCGATCATTATGACGGACAAGATTCCATTTCGCGTTCAGCCGATGCTGGCAACGCTCGTCACCCAGCCCTTCCACAAACCGGGTTGGGTCTACGAGGAGAAATATGACGGTTTTCGGATCCTTGCCTATAAGGAAGGGGCCGGCGTCAGCCTCCTATCCAGAAACGGCAAAGAGCGCAACCAGACATACCCGAACATCGCGGACGCCATCGCCAAGCTTCCAGACCGCACCCTGCTCCTCGATGGTGAGGTAATTGCCTTTGATGACCACCACGTCTCCCGCTTCCAGCTTCTCCAGGAAGGTAAGGTCCCGCCAGTCTACGCAGTCTTCGATTGCCTTTACCAAAACGGGCGTGACCTGCGTGCGGACCCACTCTCGGTGCGTCGCGGCCCCATGGAGGCGGCGATTCGGGGAAGCGAGCGTCTGTTTCCGTCTCACCGTCTGCACGAAAACGGGCTTGAGGCCTTCCGGGTGGCGAAAGCAAAGGGTTACGAGGGCATGGTCGCCAAGGACCTCGCATCGCCTTACATCGAAGGGCGCTCCAGAAAGTGGCTGAAATGCAAGGTGCATCAGGAGGACGAGTTTGTCATCGGGGGTTACACCAGCCCGGGGGGCTCACGTACCCATTTCGGCGCTCTTTTGCTCGGCGCATATCATCGAGGACAGTTGCACTATGTTGGCAAGGTGGGGACGGGGTTTGATAGAAAGTTGCTCGCTTCGCTCTTTCAAAAGTTCCAACCTTTGGTCCGAAAACAACCTCCCTTCCTCGATCCACCGCCGGAGAAGGGGGTGACGTACCTTGCCCCGCAGCTCGTGGCCCAGATCGCTTATGAGGAGTTGACGGCTGATAAGAAGTTGCGCCAGCCCGTCTTTTTGGGGCTGCGCGACGATAAGAGTGCGAAAGAGTGTTTTCTCCCAGGAGAAACGGGATGACAAGCGCAGGACATGATCATACAGGCTCCGATCAGTTGCCCATCGCCGTGTCGCATCCGGATAAGGTCTTCTGGCCTGAGGAGGGTTACACGAAGCTGGACCTGGTGGAGTATTACAACGCGATCTTCCCCAAGCTCTCTCCCTACGTGAAGGACCGCATACTGACTCTGGAGCGCTGCGTCGATGGAATGGGAGGCGAGTGCTTCTTTCAAAAACAGCTACCCAAGGGCATGCCTCCCGGAACGCCCAGCAAGCGGATCGCGCATGAAGACAAGGCCGGCGAGTTTACTGATTACGTGGTGGGCGGCTCCCTGGTCACGCAACTCGCGCTTGCCAATCTGGGTTGCATTGCCGTGCACGTCATGGCGAGCCGTGCCAGCTCGCCCCGGCAGCCGGATTGGGTAGTTGTTGATATTGATCCCGAGTCCGGAAAATTCGCAGATGCGGCGCGTGCAGGGTTGCGTGTAAAAGCAGCCCTGGACGCTTTGAAGCTGCTATCCTTCGCCAAGACTTCGGGTGGCCGGGGTATGCATGTCGTGGTGCCGATTCGCACGGGGCCGGATGTGGACGAAGTTCTTGCCTTCGCCGAGGCGTTCGTCGCGCGCCTGGCGGCTGCGTACCCGGATGAATTGACGGTCGAGCATTCCATCGCAGCGCGGCGCGACCGCGTCTACTTGGATCCATTTCGGAACGGTTTTGGTCAAACCATGGCGGCGCCTTATTCCGTCCGGCGGCGCCAGAACGCGCCCATTTCGACCCCATTGAAATGGTCGGAAGTTAAGCCTACACTGATGCCTTCTGATTTCAACATGGGGAATTTTGCCATGCGGCTCAAGCGTGCCGACCCCTGGAGTGATTTCTTTCAGATTCGCCAGTCGCTGAAGGATGCCATGGCCGCGGTGAAAAGGCTGTAAGGCGTTATACCATTTCGCACTTAACTCACAAAGGAGAAAGAGCATGAACATGTTGCGTAATACTTCGTTGATTATATGCCTGGCGCTCGTGGCACTGAGTGCCGGCTGCTCGAATCCCCCCCCCGCTCCACCTCCTGACACCCGTGCCGCTGACTTGCAAGCGGTCAAGGACGTCGAGGCGGCCTGGCTTAATACCAAGGATGCCGACAAGTGGGCCAGCTACTATGCGGAAGATGGCAGCGCGCTGTACCCCGGGGCCGCGACACTGGATGGGAGGGCGGCCATCAAAGCGGCGATGGTGCCGTATTTTGCTGATCCCAATTTTTCGCTGACTTTCCAGTCCACACGGGCGGTGGCCTCCAAGGGCGGCGACATGGTCTATTCGCAGGGCACTTACACCATGACCACGACCGACCCGAAGAACAAGAAGAAGACCATCACCGACAAGGGAAAGTATCTGACGGTCTACATGAAGCAGGCCGACGGAAGCTGGAAGGCCGTCGCCGATACATATAATTCCGATTCGGCTAAGTAGGCGTCCGGCTCCTGCATATGACCACTAACAAGTAGCCACGGTCACTGCCCTAGTAACCGTGGCTGTTCCTTCGATGAGCAGGCGAATTTGTGTGCAAAGGGCTCGATGAAACAGTCGAAATATGGGCGGTGGTTGAATTACAATACTGTTGCTCGGTAAAAGGCGACGATAGTGGACGCCCACATTCCGGTTAAGCGAGAACTTGCGCCGCGGACTTCGAGCGCCTCTCTCGGCTTTTGACCGTTTACGGAATCCGCGGCATTCCGGCAGCTTACTTCGAGGTGCAGCACATGAAAATGCTGGATCTAAAAAGCCGCGTTGCGCCGAAGAAAATCCTGTTGGCCACTGATTTCTCCCCCGCGTCCGAGTCCGCGCTGCCTCACGCATTGAATATCGCCGGTCACTATGGGTCCATGCTCTACGTTGCCCACGTGATCTGTCCCGAGTTCAGGGATCTGGAGCCCTCTGAGACGACAGCGACGATAATCCAGCAGGCCCGCGGATTGACACAACGAAAATTGGAGCCTTTGCTCAGCGCCGTGCGTCAAAAGGGCATTTCCTGCCAACCCTTGGTCGGGGAGGGTGCGATCTGGGACGTTCTTCTGGATATGATCCAAGAAAATGACATCGATCTGATCATCGTGGGGACTCGCGGACGCCGGGGCCTGCGCAAGCTACTGCTAGGCTCCGTTGCGGAGGAGGCCTTTCGCATGGCGCCGTGTCCGGTGCTCACAGTAGGCCCGAAAACCTCCGAGACGTCGTCGATGGAGGTCAAGTTGGATCACATCCTTTACCCTGTGGAGTTCGTCCCCGACCGCAGCGATGCCGCTGCTTACGCGGTCTCATTAGCTGAGGAATATCATGCCAAGCTGACCTACATGAAGGTCTTTGAGGAGATGACTCCGTCCCCGGAGGAAAAAGCCCAGATTCAGGAACCTGTCAGACACTGGATGGATGATCATATCCCGACAGAGTCAGAGCTACGCGAGCGCACAAGCTTTGAGCTCGGGTTCGGCCCGACGGCGGAAGCCATTCTCAAGTTCGCCAATGAGCGAGGCGTGGACTTGATCGTGATGGGCGTGCGACGATTGGACCCGGTCATGGCTGCTCACTTTGACAAGCCTGACACCGCCTACGACGTGGTCTGCACCGCGCCCTGCCCGGTGCTCACAGTGCGCTGAAAAAAGTTCCCTCTTCAGTTTGCGGGCAGGTCCACTCCAGAGAAGCGTTTGCAGGCATCGAGTAACTTCTCCTGCCGCTCAGTATCGCGGGTGGCTGGGTTCGGTGTACGAAGCCGCATCTGTAAGCCTGCCGACCATTCCAGGGTCGCTGCTCCCAAAGAAGATTTTGGCCAGCATGCCGCGCTGGCAGGTCAGAAACTATGGCAGGGCGATGCCAAGTCTGAACACGTCCAATCAGCCATCTATCCAAAGCGAGCTGTGCGCGAATGGCTTGGTCTGCTTGGAAGATGGCCGTGATTAACTCGATTGAATTGCGGTAGAATAGGAGTGGGGGTGACGTGTGAGCCAAGTCACTTTTAACATCCCGGACGAGATCCGTCTCGCCTTGAAGGCGACGCCGGACGACCTTGCCTCCAAGATTCGGTTCGCCGCCTCCGTGAAATTGTATGAGATGGGTCAGCTTTCGTCCGGGGCTGCCGCCCAACTTGCCGGCGTGCCGAAGCCATACTTCCTCAGCCGCTTAGCTGATTACGGCGTGACTACCTTCGACCTCAGCGAAGAGGAGCTAAGCCACGATCTCAAGAACGCGTGAGGCTGTCGCGGACACTTCGCCAATTCAGTACCTGCACCAGACCGGTTACTTGCATTTATTGGACGAGTTCTACACCCGCACGCTCATCCCGCCTGCCGTCGGGCGCGAGTTGGAGCAAGGCAGGGCAATCGGTATCGACTTGCCGGACATCCGCGTACTTCCCTGGATGAAGATTCAAGCTCCAGAAGGACTGGATAAGATGCCCACCGCGGCGGATCTGGGAGCCGGGGAGAAAGAAGTGCTGGCGTTAGGGCTGCACGTGCCACGCGCCGTGGTGATCCTCGATGACCGAATAGGGCGGTTGCAGGCCGAGGTATTCAAGTTGACCTTCACCGGCACGCTGGGAATCCTCTTGCGCGCGAAAGCCGAAGGCCGGATTCCCCAGCTTGAGCCTGTCCTGGCACATCTCGATCATTTAGGATTTCGCTTATCGGCGAAAACGCGAGCCGCCGTCCTCAAGCTGGCTGGAGAATGAGGTCAAGACCTATCCCCGGGTCTTCCACCGTTACCTGCACCTGGTCCGGGTCAATGTTGCGGGTGGTGATCACCAGTTGTCCGAGATCGAGGTCGTTCGGTAGGACCTCATTCATGGGTCACGCGGCCCGCTGGCGGGGAATTCTCTGCTGTTCCCTCGCCCCCTCCAATTTCGGATCCCGCCCAGCCTGAATCTCCTGCTGATGCCCGGCGCGCATGTCCTTGGGCGTGATGTAGCCGATGGCGCTGCTCAAACGCGCGTTGTTGTAATGCTCTTCAAGAATTCGACATGAGTTTTCACGAATCTCGCGAATTCGCGAAAAAGTTGTAGCTCTGTAATGCTCAAGCCCGAGCGTTTTGAAGGGCTTACCAGTTGGCGCTTGGATTGCTCCGACCAAGCTGGAGAATTGGTAGGAAGAGACGACGCTGCCCGTTCGATGGCGACTGTGGTTTCTGAAGTCCATCAGCTCACGGGCAGCCTGGACAGATGCCGAAATGGAGAATGCCTATGAAAGGGCATAGCGAAGGAGAAAAGCCATGAAAAGTGACAGGGAGTTACAGATAGATGTTCTCGACGAACTCAGGTGGGAGCCCGGTGTGAACGCCACCGATGTCGGGGCCACGGTCAAGGACGGCGTGGTGACGCTGGAGGGTACGGTGGATAGCTACGCCGAAAAGTGGGCCGCCGAGAGGGCCGTAAAACGGTTGCCGGGTGTTAAAGCGCTGGCCGTGGAAGTCGAAGTCAAGCTTCCCGGCTCCAGTGAGCGGACCGACGCGGATATAGCCCGGGCCGCAGAGAACGCTTTGCAGTGGGATATCTTAGTACCTCGTGATCGGATCAAGGTAATGGCGGAGAGAGGCTTCCTCACTCTGGAAGGCGAGGTTGACCGGCAATTCCAGAGGTCGGCTGCCGAGCGGGCGGTGCTCCACCTGACGGGAGTAAAGGGAGTAAGCAACCAGATCACCCTCAAGCCGAAGGTGGCGCCTACCGAGGTTAAGCAAAAGATCGAAGCCGCACTGAAGCGCAACGCGCTCCTGGACGCGCACCAGATCACAGTGCAGGCGGACGGGGGCAAGGTTACCCTGACCGGGAGCGTGCGCTCCTGGGCGGAACTTGATGAGGCCGCGAGCGCTGCCTGGGCCGCGCCCGGGGTCTCTGAGGTTAACAACCTCATTACGGTCTCGTACTGAGGCAAGTCCGGCGCAGCGCTGACCGGCTGGCGAAGAACGCCGTAAGAACCCGCGCCGCGCCCAAACAGATACGGCGAAAGGCAGTTTATGTATACTATTTCCGAATGCGTGGTGTGGGTGGTCCTGACAGCTACCGTAAGCGCTTTCCTCTTCTCATTCTACGTCGTGCTTCTCACGGTCAGATGGGGAATTGAGGGTCGGAGGCACACGTCGCGCGGAATCCGAGAGGATGCCACGCCTCTTGTCTCACCCTCGGCCGTTCTGGAGGCGCGGCGCAGGAATATTGTCGACTGACGGAAGCCGCTCGCCGGTTTACATTCCCAGCACGAGGAGGTCGCCGACCCGCAGGGGGCGGCGACCTTCTTTGCGGTGAGCGAAATAGCAGGGGGTGGTTCAGTCAGGGCCTTGCCCGGTCCTGGCAGTTCAGATTTGAAGGCGCGGGAGGCGGGGTGGCGATGGCGACAGATGGACTTGGTGCGAGGGCGGTCATGGCATCATTGACCCCCGGCGGAGCGTTGGCGGACCAACTGCTCTCCGGAGACCGGGCCAGAATCCTCCTGGTAATCGAAGATCCACGGGATCTCGTTCACTACCGAGCCATGCTTCAAAAGCTGGGGTGCCGGGTGCGAGCCAGTTCGTCCTTTGCTGAGGGAGTGCAATGTCTTGGGCGCGAGCCGTTTGACTTGATAATTCTGGACCAGGGCAGCAGGAGATTCGAAGGGCGGGAGGTGCTGGCGCGGGCCATGGAAGTCGACGTGGAGCTGCGAGTGTTGGTACTGGGGCGGTCTTATGCCAGGGACTGCTATCTGGAAGCACTGCGGTCGGGAGCCTTGGATTACCTTGAGGGACCCTTGAGCGCAGCGGACATCTATGCTCTCCTGGACACGTTCGTACCGCGCCGCAACGGAGCGCCGGAGACCTCGGCAAACCGGGTCAAGGGTGCAAGGCCCGGTAAAGAAATCGTCACTCAGACCGGAGGGCAATGTGGATTATTTGCAGCAGTTCAAAGTGCTGCCAGGCACCAAGGTGAAACTCAAAGATATCGACCCTGAGTTCACGGACGGTCATGAGAGTCACAAGGCGGTGGATGAGGAGGTCGCACAACTCCAGGAAAGGCTGCGAGAACTCCAGGTGTTGCTCTACGCGCAACGACAGCATTCGCTTCTGATCTGCCTACAGGCCGTGGACAGTGGCGGAAAGGACGGGACGATCACCCACGTCATGGGAGCGATGAACCCCCAGGGCTGCCGGGTGGCGGCGTTCCGCCAACCCACGGCCGAGGAACTGGCCCATGACTTCCTGTGGCGGGCACACCGAGCTGCGCCTGCCCGGGGAGAAGTTGTGATCTTCAATCGCTCTTATTACGAGGACGTGCTGGTGGTCCGTGTCCACAATTTGGTCCCTGAAAACGTCTGGTCCAGCCGTTATGACCTGATCAACGCGTTTGAGAAGGCTCTCGCCGAGCACGATACCCACATTCTCAAGTTCTACTTGCACATCTCCAAAGAGGAGCAATTGAAACGCTTCGCGGATCGGCTGGATGACCCAAGCAAGCAGTGGAAGATCAGTGAGGCCGACTACAAGGAGCGCCGCTTTTGGGACGATTACGTTTCGGCTTTTGAGGACGCCTTATCCCGCTGCAGCACCGAACACGCGCCCTGGTTCATCATCCCAGCCAACCACAAGTGGTTCCGGAACCTTGCCGTGGCCCGGACCGTCGTAGAATACCTGGAAACGCTGAACATGAAATACCCCAAGCCCACGGCCAACATCGAGCACATTCGCGCCGAATATCACGCAGCGAAGAAGGAATAGGTGGTCGGCGCCGTCTTCTTTTTCTCAAGGGAGTAGACATGTTAAACATTGACCGGATTCTTTGCCCCGTGGATTTTTCCGAATCCTCAGCAAGGGCCTATGACCACGCGCAGTCGCTGGCCGGGCAGTATCACGCCAAGCTGTTCCTCCAGCACGTCGTCGAATTCCTTGTTCCCTCCGATGCGTATATCCCGTACGCGGGCTCCGCCGCCGAGCTCTTCGAGAGCGTCCGCGTGGACGCTCGCCGGAAGTTGCAAGATTTCGCGAACTCGCATACGGGGAACGGTGTGCCGCCTGAATGCCTCCTGGACGAAGGCACGGCGCCGGAGGCGATCCTCTCCTGCGCCAAAGCGCAAGAGGTGAACCTCATCGTCATGGGGGCGCACGGGCTCAAAGGACTTGACCCGATCTCACTGGGGTCGGTGACGGAAAAGGTGTTGCGGAAGGCCCGCTGTCCCGTGCTGGTGATCCCCAAGCCGGGGGACGATGTTGCCGAACTTATCGAGTAATCCAGCTAGGATCTTGCCCCGTCCTGGCAGTTCACGATTGAAGGCTCGGAGCACGCGCTGACAGGGAGTGGCATTGAGACGCGCGGCAATCAACGGCTGACGCAGCCGAACCAGCGGCGAACCAGGAGGGATTGAATTAGGTAGGCATCGGGGCGGGTGTGCCATTGTTTACTTGACGATGCCCACCCAAAGGGAGAAAACGCAATGGTCAGCCCGCTTTCTGGTGAGTCTGACGGCCACGTCCCCTTCCCGGTTGAGGCCGGATCTCCCCATCCGTTGGGGGCTGCGGTTTCACCTTCCGGGGTGAATTTCTCACTTTTTTCCTCGAATGCAACAGCCGTCGAGCTGCTGCTATTCTTGGCTCACGATTCGGCGGAGCCATTCCAAACGATTCGGTTCGACCCTTACGTAAACAAGACCTTCCATTTCTGGCACGCCTTCGTGCGCGGTCTGAAACCGGGCGTGCACTACGCGTACCGCGTCGATGGCCCATCTGACTCCGCCGGGCAGCGATTCAACAGAAACAAGGTCCTGATCGACCCGTATGCCCACGGCAATTCTGATGCTCTTTGGGATCGCGTCAGCGCCTGCACGCCGGAGGATAACCTGAGGACGTCCATCCGCTCAGTTGTCATCGATGATTCCGGCTATGATTGGGAAGGGGACACACCCCTCCATCGTCCGATGGAGGAATGCATCGTCTACGAGGCGCATGTTCGCGGCTTCACGCAATCTGCGAGTTCGGGGGTTCGGCATCCCGGGACTTTCGCCGGCCTCGTCGAAAAGATTCCTTACCTCCAAGATCTCGGCATTACCGCGATCGAATTGCTTCCGGTCTTTGATTTCGACGAGACCGCGGTGCTCAGATTCGTCGACGGAAAGCCCCTCCACAATTACTGGGGGTACAGTACTATAGGCTACTTTGCGCCCCAGTCCTACTATTGCCTCCACCCCGAAAGCGGCGGGCATTTGCGCGAATTCCGCGATTTGGTCAAGGCCATGCACAAGGCGGGTATTGAAGTCATTCTCGATGTGGTCTTTAACCATACGGATGAAGGCGATCACACGGGACCGACGTATTCTTTCCGGGGCATCGATAACCGCGCCTATTATTTGCTGGTGCCTTGGGCGCTGCAATACTACATGGATTATTCCGGCTGCGGAAACACCTTCAATTGCAACCACCCCATTGCCGTGAAGATGATCGTCGAGTGCCTGCGCTATTGGGTTGAGGAGGCCCACGTAGACGGCTTCCGCTTCGACGAAGGGTCCATCCTTTCGCGCGGTGAAGACGGGGCGCCTGCCGTTCACCCCCCGCTCGTCTGGCATATCGAGTTGGACGAAGGCTTGGCAGATACAAAGCTGATTGCGGAAGCGTGGGACGCCGCCGGCCTATACCAGATCGGGCATTTCCCCGGCGACCGATGGGCGGAATGGAACGGCCGCTATCGTGACGACGTCCGTCGCTTCGTGAGAGGCGATCCCGGACTGGTGGGCGCAATCGCGTCGCGCTTGGGAGGTAGCGCCGATATTTATCAGGACCGCGGCGGGTCACCGATGAATAGCGTCAATTTCGTGACCTGTCACGACGGTTTTACCCTCAATGACTTGGTCTCCTTCAACGAGAAGCACAATGAGGCGAACGGCGAATCCAACCGCGATGGCATCAACGATAATCTTAGCTGGAACTGTGGCGCGGAGGGCGATTCCGACGACCCCAATATCGACTCGCTCCGCAACCGTCAGGTTCGCAACTTTATGGCAATCCTGCTGCTTTCGCGTGGCGTTCCAATGTTCACGGCCGGCGACGAGATACGTCGTTCACAGAGAGGTAACAACAATGCCTATTGCCAGGATAACGAGATCAGTTGGTTCGACTGGAGCCTGGTGAACAAGCACGCCGACTTGCTCCGCTTCTGTAGGAGCATGATTCGTTTCCGAAAGATGCACCCCGCAGTCCGGCGCGACCAGTTCTTCGATGGCGCGGTGAACGAGCGAGGCCTAAAGGACGTAGCGTGGCACGGCACGAAACTCGACAGTCCTGGATGGAACGATGCAGGCGCGCGCGCACTCGCCATGACGCTGGCAGGTTTCGCCGGGGACTCCGACTTGCACATAATGTTCAACATGTTCTGGGAGAGCCTGGATTTTGAACTACCGGTTGTGCCGGGCAGACATTGGCGCCTGGCCGTGGACACCGCCCAGCCTTCGCCTCACGACATCGCCGACCCCGGCTTGGAGCCAGACGTACTCGGGAACACGCGCCGGGTCGAGGCCCGAAGTGTCGTAGTCTTAGTGAATCGGGCTTGAGAAAACCCTTTGCGGCGGCGCCTGCCGACCGCGCTTCAGGTAGTGGGTCAATTTGATGCTGTAGCGGCGAGTTTACCTCGCCAAATGGGGGCGTAAAGCCGCCTCTACATCAAATTGACCCACTACAGCGCTTCCCTAATCCGTCGATAACGACGGGCGGGCTGGTATGGGCGCACGGCGATGGCCCCTACGCGCCATCCGGTTTCAACCGGAGGGTGCTGCCTGTAGGGGCGAGGCGCCGCCTCGCCCCTACCTCCTCGTTGCCTACCGGCACGTTATCGACGGATTAGGGCGCTTCAATCCCCGTTTACTTTTCACGAAGTTCGCGAATTCGCGAAGGAATCGTGACCCTGTAATCCGTTAACTCACGCGTTTTCAAGAGGTTGGCTGTGGCCTTCGCATTGCTATTTGACAGGGTGTGGTTTCAAGACGATGGCACAAGAAACCATATTGGAGGCGCAAAGGAGAACAACATGGGGATTGGTAACTTGGCGAAGCAGGTAATCCACGACAGGCTTGAGCTCCAGATCAAGACCGCTGGGGCGAAGCTGGAAACGCTGAAAGCGCAAGCTGAGGTCGCGAAAGCAAATGTCGAGATCAAGGCGCTCACCAGGCTGCTCACCAAGCAGCTAGCCCTCCAGCGGGAGCTGAACGGACTGAGGAAGCTGGGCGGAGACAAGTGGGAGCACGCGAAAGCCGATCTCGAGGCACGCATCGCAGATTTCGAGAAGTTGGCAAAGGATGTCGAATAAGGAGAAGAAAACATGACCACACAAAGCACCACGGACGTATTCAAGGAAGCTAGGGGGCCCGTCATCGGATGGGCCGTCCTCATGATCGTGCTGGGATTTTTGGCTCTATTTCTGCCCCTTGTGACGGGCATTGGTGTCTCCAGTTTGATCAGTTGGATCATCCTCCTCGGTGGTGTCGCACACCTGGTTTATGCGTTCGCTGCCCGGGACGCTGGAGCATTTCTGTGGCGAATACTTATCGGGATCGTCTACGTCGCTGGCGGCGCCTATCTCGCCTTTCACCCGGGACTCGCATTGGAGTCTCTTACCTTAGTATTGGCGGGGGTTTTCTTCGTCGAGGGCGTGCTGGAGTTTGTCGCCTTTTTCCTGTTTCGCGCCCTGCCGGGATCCGGATGGATCCTCTTTGACGGCGTCGCGAGCCTGCTTTTGGCATTCTTGATCTGGCACTCTTGGCCGTCAACCTGGGCGCTCGCAGCTCTAGTCGGCATTAACCTCATTGTGAGCGGTTTCACCCGGCTCATGTACTCGGTGGCAACCCCCAAGGCATTGAAGGCGACGAGTTGACGAGAGCAAGCCCTCGCGTTTTCGCGATGGATAGAACGAATTGATTTTTGGCCGACCCTGGGCAGCAGCCCAGAATTTAGCGAGAGGAGAGCAGACAATGAGTGATGTGTTGATAATTCAAGTTACCCCGGAGATGATTCATCATTGGGGATGGTTCCTGGCGTTTGGCATCGTGTTGCTGTTGCTGGGCATCGCCGCAATTGTACGGTCCGTCACAGCCACGGTGGCCTCGATGTATTTCTTTGGATGGCTGCTTGTGCTTGCGAGCATCTTCGAGTTTGTCAGTGCGTTCATGGTTGGCAATTGGGCGGGTTTTTTCCTGCACCTGCTGGTTGCGATCCTCTTCGGGATAGTGGGCGTACTGATGCTGGTGAGACCGGTGATAAGCGCCGAGGCTTTGACGCTTGTGATGTCGATGTTGTTTCTGATCGGCGGACTGTATCAGTTGATTGCCTCGTTGTGGGCCCATGTGCCGGGCTGGGGATGGCACGCTTTGAGCGGGGTCGTCACATCGATTTTGGGCATTCTGCTCCTGGCGGGATGGCCGGCCACGGGGCTTTGGGTGATCGGCCTTTTCATTGGAATTGAGCTGGTTTTCTACGGCTGGGCTTGGATCGCGCTGGCTGTCGGCCTGCACAAAATGTGAATTCCGAGCGGGATTCAAGCGCTAGTTCCCGGAAGGATGAGTGGAGAAAAACATGGGAATGGTGTGTCTGGAAGTGTCGCAAGCGTGTTCAACTAATATTGGGCCCATGCTCGGTACCCCTGACCTGCTCGTCAGGGTACCAAGAGAAAGGCCGGGGGCGATCGACTCACGCGCCTCGAGGCAGTGGAACTGTGATAGAGCTGCCGCTCCGCGTGGCATCGGCAAAGAGCTGGCCCTGGTTCAGCAAGCCATCGCTGGGAACGCTGATGCCCAAAACCGTCTCTTCGCCCCTCATCTAGCCAGGCTCTACCAGACTGCATTTGCTGTGCTCCACAACAAGGAAGATGCGGAGGACGCACTCCAGGACGCCATGTGCAAGGCATTTACCAGCCTGCGCTCCTTCCAGGGGCGGTCGTCGTTCTCCACCTGGCTCACGCGCATCGTTGTAAACTCGGCGCTCATGACCCGGCGCAGGAAAGGCGCCCGTCCTGAGGCTTCCTTGGAGGAGATTGCGCAGACTCAGCCACAACGGTTGCTGCACCGAGTTGTCGATACGCAACCCGACCCCGAGGAAACTTGTGCTGCGAGTGAGATCAAAGCGCTTGTCGAAGAGCGTACTCGTCAGCTCTCGCCGGCATTGCAAGAGGCATTTCGACTCCGTGCGATGAGCGGTCTTTCCGTCATGGAATCGAGTCAGTCACTTGGCATCTCCGCGAACACGTTTAAATCGCGCTTCTTTCGGGCGCAACAAGAGGTTGTGTGTGGGCTGCAACAATCGCTTGAAGCATGAATTCCGATTGATTCTGCCCGCGTATGAGAGGGGTGAACCATGAACGAACCGCTACCGTCATCAGGAAAACACGACAGCGACGACAAAAAGAAGGGCCAGGAGCAAGGCCGGCGTCTGTTTCATTTCGCCGTCACTTACTTGGTCACGAGCCTGGTTTTCTTGTGGCTATTCCAGACATTTGTCTTAAGCCCTAGCCGGGGCGTAGAAATTCCTTACAGCGACTTCAAGACAAAACTGGCGGCCGCTCAAATCGTAAAGGCAACTATCGGCGAAAGGGCCATCATTGGGGAAATGAAGAACCCCAAATCGGACGGAACTCCTCCGGTCGTCCCATTCAATACCGTACCTGCGCCTGCCGGCGACCCCAAGCTGATTGAAGAGCTACAAAGCGCAAAAGTAACTTACGACTTCGAGCACCCGCCGAGCCCCCTGGGTGGTATTTTGCTGAACCTTCTGCCGCTGGTGCTACTCGGCGCTTTCTGGTACATGGCCTACCAGCGAGCGGGCGGGGCCGGCGGAATGGCCGGCGTCTTTGGAGTCGGCAAGAGCAAAGCGATCGAGGTCAAGCCCGAGGATGTCACGGTCACCTACAAAGATGTGGGCGGAGCGGATGAAGCCATTGCCGACCTGCGAGAGATCATTCAGTTTCTGAAGACGCCCGAGCAGTTCGCTCAACTCGGCGGGCACATCCCCAAGGGCGTGTTGCTCGTCGGGCCCCCGGGCACCGGCAAGACGCTGCTGGCTAAAGCCACGGCCGGTGAGGCGAAGGTGCCGTTCTTCGAGACCAGTGGTTCCGAGTTTGTCGAGATGTTCGTGGGCGTGGGCGCCGCGCGCGTGCGCGACCTGTTCGAACAGGCGCGCAAGGTGGCTCCGGCGATCATTTTCATTGACGAGATCGATGCCATTGGTGAGAGCCGGGGAGGCGCGATGCGCATGGGCGCCAATGACGAGCGCGAGCAGACCCTCAACCAGTTGCTGGCGGAGATTGACGGCTTCAAAACTGACACCAGCGCCCCAGTGATTATCATGGCCGCCACCAACCGTCCGGAGGTGCTCGATCCGGCGCTTCTGCGCGCCGGCCGCTTTGATCGCCAGGTCGCCATCGGCAATCCCGATCTCGTTGGCCGGGTGCAAATCCTGCGGATTCACAGCAAGGGTATAAAGCTGGCGGCAGACTTTGACATGGACCAGGCCGGCCGGATGACCGCCGGCTTCAGCGGCGCTGACCTGGAGAACGCCATGAATGAGGCGGCATTAGGCGCTGCCCGGAACAAGGCCGCGGCAGTCACCCTGAATGATTTCGAAATTGCGATCGAACGGGTGATTGCGGGTTCCGAGAAAAAGAGCCGGGTGATGAACAAGCAGGAACGAACTACGGTTGCCTACCACGAGGCGGGCCACGCGCTGGTGGCGGAACTGGTGCCGCATGGCGAACCGGTCAGCAAGATCAGCATTGTTCCACACAGCCGTGGCGCCTTGGGCTACACCATACAAACGCCAACCGAGGACCGCTACCTGCTCTCGATCGACGAATTGAAGGACAGGATCGCCGTGATGTTGGGTGGGCGTGCCGGCGAAATAGTGGAGTTCGGGACCATCAGCACCGGCGCCAGTGACGACATTATGCGGGCAACCGATCTGGCCCGCCGTATGGTCACGGAATTCGGCATGAGTGAGAAGCTCGGCTCGGTCCGCTATGCAGGTCAACAGCTCCAATACCTGGGGGGATCGGTCGAGGACAATAGCCAGCTCAGTCCGGAGACTCGCCAAGTGATCGACTCGGAGGTCCAGCGAATCGTGACCGAACAGTACACGCGTGCTCAGGCACTGCTGAAGGAACACACAGCGGCCCATAACACATTGGCCCAGGAACTGCTGAAGCAAGAGACGGTGAGCGGTAGTGACGTGAAAGAGGCGCTGGAGAATAGTCGGAGCCCAGGATCTCCTGCCGAGGGCACTCACTGAAATCATTGGAACTAGTGGCGCTCCAGCCCAACCGGTGCGACAATTATCCCACAGTGGAATAGGTGCCGGGAAGACGTGTTGCTGAACGAAGGAGCGAGCTAGGAGGATCAAATGCGGAGGTACGAACCAAGGGCAAGTCCATGGCCGCGCTCCGCTGAAGCCGACATGTCTCCCGCGAATCGGAGGAGGACAACATGGGAGGCATGATCCCATTAGGGGACTCATCTCGACGACCCAAGAATTATCCCGTCATCACCGCGGCAATCATCATCGTGAACGGGCTCGTGTTCGTGATGGAACTGGCGGGCGGCGACGCTTTTGTATTGCGGTGGGCGGAGGTTCCCGCCACTATTGTCGCAGGCCACCACTGGATCACCATCCTGACGGCGATGTTCATGCACGCCGGCTGGATGCACATTATCGGCAACATGGTGTTCCTGTGGGCCTTTGGCCCGGAAGTCGAAGACGCCATGGGGCCGCTATGGTACTTGGCGTTTTACCTGCTCAGCGGTTTGGCGGCTTCGCTGGCGCAGATCGCACTTATGCCCAGTTCCACGGTTCCCAATCTGGGCGCCAGTGGGGCGATTGCGGGTGTGATGGGCGCCTTTTTGGTCACTTACCCTCGTGATCAGATTCGCGCGGTCCTTTTGCTGGGCTGGTGGACCCGCATTACTTTTATCCCCGCGGCGCTCTTGATCGGATTCTGGTTTCTCATCCAGCTCTTCGATCAGGTGGGCGCCGTGGCAAGTGCGCAGGGGGGTGGTGGCGTCGCTTATGCGGCTCACGTCGGGGGTTTCATCTTTGGTGCGGTTACCGCCCGACTCTTTGAGGGTTTCCGGCGCATCGATGATTAGGATACCTGGCCATGCCACCCAACACTAATCAAACCCAGGTCACCATTACCGGCTTGACGCCACAGGAAGCGCAGGCACGGCGAGAGGGCGTATGGCCGACCACGTAACCAATGTCCCATACTGGAGTCGTGATGTTGCTGAGCTGTGCGCTGCTCTGGGCTCGGGCTCCGGGGGCTTGTCGTCCGTAAATGCCGCCGAGCAGCTTCGCCAAACCGGCCCCAACAGCGTCGAGGACGAGAGCCACCTGAGCGCTCTGCGCATACTCCTGCGGCAATTCGAAAGCCCGCTGGTACTCATTCTCATCTTCGCCGCCGTGATTTCGCTGGCGCTCGGGGACCGGGTGGATGCCGGCATCATTCTGGCGATCGTGCTCGGCAGCTCTCTGCTCGGTTTCTCTCAGGAGTACCGGGCATCGGCCGCGGTGGAAGAGCTCAAGCGCCGTCTGGAGTTGACATGTCGGGTGGTGCGCGATGGCAAGGAGCAGACAGTGCCGGCCAACACCCTCGTGCCCGGCGATGTCATCGTGCTCTCGGCAGGCAACCTCATTCCTGCCGATGGACTGTTGATCGAGGCCACCGACCTCATGGTCAACGAAGCCAGCCTGACCGGCGAATCCTTCCCGGTTGAGAAGCAGCCCGGGATCGTTCCGGCGGAGGCACCCATCGCGGGGCGTACCAATGCCGTCTACCTCGGATCTTCGGTGCAGAGCGGCAAGGCGAAGATGCTGGCGGTCGAAACCGGGCGCCGGACCGCCTTCGGCGCGATCTCAGCGCGGCTCAAGGCGCGCCCCCCCGAGACGGACTTCGAGCGCGGTATTCGGCAGTTCGGTTATCTCCTGGTCCGGGTGATGTTCGTCGTCGTTCTGTTTGTGCTGGCGGTCAACCTGCTTCTTGGCCGGCCAAAAATCGATTCGCTGCTCTTTGCGGTAGCGCTCGCGGTCGGTCTAACGCCGGAGCTGCTGCCCGCCATTATTAAGGTAACGTTGTCCGCCGGCGCACGCGGGATGGCCAAGCAGGGTGTCATCGTCCGCCGCCTGGATTCGATTGAGAACCTCGGCAGCATGGATATCTTTTGCACGGACAAGACCGGCACGCTGACCGAGGGCGTCATCGTTCTTCAGGACGCCACAGACGCAGACGGCCGGACATCGATCGAGATCAGGCAGCTCGCCTTTCTCAACGCGGTGTTCGAGACCGGCATCGACAACCCGCTCGATGCCGCCCTCATCGCGGCCGGCAAGAGTGCCGGACTGACGAGCGGTGGTTATCGCAAAATCGACGAGATCCCGTATGACTTCCAAACCAAACGGCTGACGATCATCATCGCCGATGACTCCGATGCATCGCAGCACCTGATCGTCACCAAGGGAGCTTTCGAAAACGTGCTTGCCATCTGTTCCTCGGTGGACCGCGATGGTGTGAATGTTCCTCTCACGACGGACCTGCGCGCGCGGCTTGCGACATTCTACCAGGCCAAGGGAGAGGCAGGATTCCGGGTGCTGGCCGTGGCCACACGCAAGATCGCCGCCCAAGACCGTTACGCGCACAACGATGAGGGAGGATTGACATTTGCCGGATTCCTGGTCTTTTTCGACCCGCCTAAAAAAGACGCACAGCGGACGATCCAGGACCTGGCGAACCTCGGCATCCACGTCAAAGTCATCAGCGGCGACAATCGCCACGTCACGGCGCATCTGGCGGAAGTGGTAGGACTCGATCCGAAGTCTATCCTCACCAGCGACCAGCTGGCAAAGCTCAACGACGAGGCGCTCTGGCAGGTCGCGCCGCGCACGGATCTCTTCGTCGAGGTCGATCCCCAGCAGAAGGAGCGTATTGTCCGTGCCTTGCAGCGGACCGGACACGCCGTCGGGTATCTCGGCGATGGCATCAATGATGCGCCAGCGCTGCATGCAGCCGATGTTGGCATCTCGGTGGATCAGGCCGTGGATGTCGCCCGCGAAAGCGCCGACATCATCCTTTTAAAGCCCGATCTGGATGTCCTGCGCCAGGGGGTGGAGGATGGCCGGCGCACCTTCGCCAATACGCTCAAATACATCAACATTACGAACAGCGCGAGTTTCGGCAATATGATCAGCATGGCGCTGGGAACCCCGCTACTCCCTTTCCTCCCGATGACCGCCAAGCAAATCCTGCTCGAGAATTTCCTCTCCGACCTGCCGTCGATGACGATCTCGACAGACAACGTTGATGCGGAGACCATAAAAAATCCCGAGCGCTGGCAAATCAAGGACGTGAAGCGCTTCATGATCGTCTTTGGGCTGATCAGCTCCGTCTTCGATTTGCTGACGTTCGCGATTCTGCTCCTTCTCTTTCATTCCGGTGCAGCGATTTTTCAGACGACTTGGTTCGTCATTTCACTGTTGACCGAAGTCGCCGTTGTCCTGGTCCTTCGAACGCGCGGACCCGCCTTGCGCAGCAAGCCGAGCCGCATGCTGTTGTGGAGCAGTATCGTCATGGGTGTCGTCGCCCTCGCTATTCCCTTCCTCGGACCCCTCGCCTCTGCGTTCGGTTTTGTGCCGCTGTCGGCGCTCCAGATGGTGACCGTTCTCGTCATCACCGCTGGATACATCGCAGCGACAGAAGGGGCGAAGGCGTGGTACTACAAAACGCGAAACAAAAGCCAGCCGGTTGCTGTCGCATAACATTGCTGATTGGGGTTAGAATGAGAGCAAGCACAACATTTATTTCGTAGGAAACCTAATCATGTCTCCCAACCCTGCCGAAACCCCGGTCGCCTTCGCCGGCTTGACCTCACGGGAAGCCGAGGCCCGGCTAGGCCGGTTCGGGCCCAATGAGCCTGCGGCGGCACAGCGCCATTCTCTTCTCTCCGCTGTCGTGCATGTGTTCATGAATCCGCTGACCTTGATTCTGTTGATTGCCGCCATCGTGTCGGCATTCACGGGCGACGCGGTAGACGCTGGAATCATCGGCATTATTGTTGTGCTGAGCGGGGCTATCGACTTAACTCAGACCTATCGTTCCGTGCGCGCTGTGGAACGACTGCGCGATCAGGTTGCCCCCACGGCGACCGCCCTACGCGACGGCGCGTGGAGGGAGATCCAGCGGCGTGACGTGGTGCCGGGAGACATCATCCGGCTTTCCGCCGGGGATCTTGTCCCCGCCGATGCGCGCCTGTTGATTGCGCGCGACCTCTATGTCCAGCAAGGAATGCTGACCGGCGAATCGCTTCCCACCGATAAAGAAGCGACCGGAGAGCCCGCCTCGGCCAAAGCGGATGCGCGCAATATGGTCTTTCTGGGCACCTCCATTGTGAGCGGAACGGCAACCGCCGAGGTGGTCGCGACGGGCCCGCAAACTGCCTTTGGCGATATTGCGGCTCGCCTCGCCGCACGCCCGGAAGAGACAGCCTTCGATAAGGGCTTGCGAAATTTCAGCCAGCTCATCGCGCGCACGGTCGTCTTCCTTGTTCTCTTCCTGATTATCGTCAGCATTGCACGCCACCGCGATCCGCTTCAATCTCTGATGTTTTCGGTGGCGCTGGCGGTGGGCTTGACCCCCGAGTTTCTGCCCATGATTACCTCGGTGACGCTTTCCAAAGGCGCCGTCGCGATGGCCCGCAAGAAGGTCATCGTCAAGCATCTCTCCTCTATTCAAAATCTCGGCAGTTTGGATGTGCTTTGCAGCGATAAAACGGGAACGCTCACCGCGGGAATCATGTCGCTCGATCGCTCGCTCGATCCCTTCGGGAAACCAGCCTCCCGCGCGCTGGAACTCGCCTATCTCAACAGTAAGTTCCAGACGGGTATCCGCAGTCCATTTGATGACGCCATTCTCCATCAGTCTCCGCCCAACACGGAAGATTTCATCAAGCGCGACGAGATTCCGTTCGATTTCGAGCGGAGGCGGCTTTCAGTAGTGGCGGAGCGGCAGTCGCAGCGGATTCTCATCACCAAAGGCGCTCTGGAAGGAATTCTTCCACTCCTCTCCGCTTACCAGGCCGAGGGCAAAGTAGAACCCACCAGTAAGGACGCTGCCCAACGTATCCGCGAGACCAGCGATGAGCTGAATAGCCAGGGATTCCGCTCTTTGGCAGTAGCCTATACCGAAGTTCCTGCGCGCCCGGATTACTCCGTTGCGGACGAGCGCAATCTGATCCTGGCCGGGTTTTTGAGCTTCGCTGATGAGCCGTTGCCTGACGCCGCCCAGGTTCTGGCTTTATTAAAGCAGGATGGGATTGAGGTCAAAGTCATCTCAGGTGATAACGACCGCGTCACCGCCCACGTCTGCGCGCAGGTAGGAATCGAACTAGGCCACATCGTCACCGGCGACGAATTGGACGCCACGACGGACCCGGCGCTGGCGCACGTCGCCGAGGAGACGCGTGAGTTCGCGCGCATTTCCCCGGCGCAGAAGAACCGCATTCTCTTGGCTCTCAAACACAATGGCCATGCGGTGGGGTTCATGGGTGACGGCATCAACGATGCGCCATCGCTGCACGCGGCCGATGTGGGCATTTCAGTGTCCAGCGCTGCGGACGTGGCTCGAGAGGCTGCCGACGTCATTCTGGTCAAGCCTGGCCTGCGGGTCCTGCACGATGGCATCATCGAGGGGCGCAAAGCCTTTGGCAACGTAATGAAGTATTTGCTGATGGGTACAAGCTCGAACTTTGGAAATGTACTCAGCATGGCGGCGGCTACACTCTTCCTGCCGTTCTTGCCCATGTTGCCCACGCAAGTTTTGCTCAATAACCTTCTTTACGACGTAGGCCAACTCACCATTCCCACGGACAATGTTGACGACACTTACCTCGAAAAGCCCCAACGCTGGAATATCAATCTGATCCGCAATTTCATGGTGTTCATCGGACCCATCAGTTCCATCTTCGATTTTCTGACCTTCTATGTGTTGCTGCATTTTCTCCACGCCAACGAAGTGCAGTTTCATACCGGTTGGTTTGTCGAATCATTGGCCACCCAGACGCTGGTGCTGTTCGTCATCCGTACATCCAAAAACCCGTTCCGCAGCCGTCCGAGTATTCCCTTGATCGCATCCTGCCTGGGGGTTGTAGCGATCGGGCTATGTTTGCCGTTCAGCCCGCTGGCCGGCGTGCTTGGGTTCACGCCGCTGCCAGGTTCGTACTTTGCTTTTGTTGCCGTCGCGACAGCAGTCTATCTTTTGCTGGTGGAGGCCGCCAAACGGGTCCTTCTCCGCAAGGAAACCGCCAAGCGTGCGGCCAAGCCTACGCCTGCTCTAGCGGCCGCAGCCTAGGTTGGGCCAGGAAGATGTCTGCGAGACACGGACGCTCCCCGGTGCGGTCATTCCCGCGAAAGCGGGAATCCACTCCGCAACCCAGTGGAAATGTGCCCACGACGGACTGGATTCCCGCTTTCGGGGGAATGACCAGCGTCTCGAAGGGGGATTCCAAATGACACCACACTCTAAGAGGACGCGCCATGAGCGACGCAGTATAATTTGGAGGAGGTAAGGTAGCCATGATCCGAAGTGCCACGCGTATTGCCGCATTGCTGGCCTTCTTCGCCGCGACTGCTCTGGCCGGCCCTTCTCAATTCAATCATGACCTCGAAACATTCTTTCGTCAGAACATCGGCCTGAGCGAGGATCAGATCGCGGCCATCCGCAGCGGACAGCCGGTGGCGGTGACCCTCCCGTCCCGCACGCCGGCCGAGGTCCTGTTGTTCGGCGCGGTCTACGTCCATGTTTCTCCTGAGACCTACTTCCAGTTTGCCCGCAATTTCGATCGCCTTCGCGAGGTTCCCGGTTTTTTGGCGCTTGGGGTATTCACCGATCCTCCGCAGCTTTCTGACTTGCGGGGTTTTGCGTTCGACAGCGATGACATCAAGGCCTTGAAGGACTGCGAACCCGGCAACTGTCGGATTCAGATGCCCGCGACCTCCATCGAAGAGCTTCACCGCTCCATCGATTGGTCCGCCGCCGACGTGGACGAACAAGTGAATCAACTCCTGCGAAGGTCGGCATTTGAGCTCCTGCTTGCCTACCAGCGTGAGGGCAATGCGGCTTTAGGGTTTTATAATGATAAGCGCAACCCGTGCGCGGTGCCTGAGCAGTTCGCCTACCTGCTCAGCTATGATACTGCCTTGGCGGAGCATGCGCCGGATTTCTACCATTACCTTCTCTCCTATCCCCAGGGGAAGCCCGCGAAGTTTGAGGAAACGTTCCTTTGGACAAAGGTGAAATTCGGATTGAAGCCGACGTTGCGCATCGAGCACATGGTGACCATGCGCGGCAAGCCTGCCGACCATGTGGCATGCGCCATCGCCAAAAAGCAGCTCTACTCGAGTCACTACTTCCAGACCGCGTTGGACCTCTCCGTCTGTGTCCGCGACGCTGGCGACCCGAAGCAACCCGGCTTCTATCTGATCAAGGCCTTGGGTTCCGAGCAGGCGGGTCTAACCGGCGCCAAAGGATCGATCGTCCGAAAGGCCGCGGTGGGCCGGGCGGTTTCAAATCTGCAAAAAGGCCTTGCGGCCCTCCGGGACGCGTTGGACGGTAACCCGTAGTTCGTGGCTTCTTTGGAGTGCGGCAGCGGAGCCTGCGGAGCTGCCGCCTTGAACCTCGCGTGGAGGATGGCTCTGGTCAGCGCGCACCTCTGCTGCCTTGAGCCTCGCAGGCCGCAAGGATTTCTACTCATGAATTCGGCATTCGGTGTAGAATCGATCCCTCTATAGCTTGAAAGACACCCCCCCCCTTTTGAGGTGGACCCGCAATGGAACGCCCCGCAGATTCCCGAAGTCAGCCATCTCTGGATGAAATCGTCACTCGCAGCGCGGCGGCAATTGCTGACCAGATTCGGAGGGCGGCGGCGTTGGCCAAGTCGGAAATGGACCTGCAAATCGACGTGGCCACTGCACTCAAGAAATTTGCCGGCGACGCCAAGATCTCCCTCCAAGGCCAAAACAATGTCACGATTGCGACGGGGCGTCCCGATGCTGTATACGGGAGCGTGATTGTCGAGTACAAGAAGCCCGGCAACCTTTCCCCCAACAAGGACGCGGCCCCCAATAAGGCGGTGATTGATCAGCTCAAGAAGCGCTTTTACGACATGCGCCGGGAAGAACACCGCCAATGGAACAGCATGTTCGGCGTGGGGACGGATGGGAAATACTTCATCTTTCTCCGGTTCCGCGATGACAAGTGGACGGACCAGGAGCCCCTTGAAGTCAATCGCTACTCCACCGGGCGATTCCTTTGGGCGCTCTACAACCTTGGCCAAAAAGGCAAGCCCTACCAGCCGGAATACCTGAATGGTGACTTCGGGTCTGACAGCCAGACGGCACAGGAGGGCGTCCGCGCCCTTTATGAAGAGATTCTGAACACTACAAACCCCAAGGCCCAGGTCTTCTTCAACCAGTGGAAGATTCTGTTTGGCGAGGTGTGCGGTTATGATGTTGAAAACCTCTCCGACAAGCTGAACAAGCTGGCCGAGTTTTACCTGGTGAAGGGCAAAACGCAGCCCGCCCAGCTTCTGTTTGCGGTTCACACATATTACGCCATCCTGATCAAGCTGCTGGCCTCAGAGATCGTGAGCTTTTTCAACCCGTGGATGACCCGACAGGTGGAAAAGCTCCAGAGCGCCAACACCTCCGCCAAACTCAAGCGCGAGCTCGAGGATTTGGAACAAGGCGGCGTCTTTCATACCCTAGGCATCACGAATTTCCTGGAAGGTGACCTTTTCGCGTGGTATCTCGCGGCCTGGAACGCACCAGTGGAGAAGCTCGTGCGGGCAATGGTGACGAAGCTCGACCTTTATAACCCCGGCACCTTTTCCGAGGACCCGGCGCAATCCCGCGACTTGCTCAAGAAGCTCTACCATCAATTGTTCCCCAAATCCGTGCGGCATGATTTAGGCGAGTATTACACGCCCGATTGGCTGGCAGAGCATGTGTTGAACGAGCTCGACTACGAAGGCAACCCGGATAAGCGCCTGCTTGACCCAGCTTGCGGCTCGGGCACATTCCTGGTGATGGCCATCAACCGCATTCGCCGCTGGTACGACCTGAACCGCGAGAAATGCGCTTACGACGAAGGCGACTTGCTCAAGAAGATTCTGACCAACGTGATGGGCTTCGACTTGAACCCGTTAGCAGTGATGACGGCACGGACAAATTACCTTGTGGCTATCAAGGATTTGATTCGCCACGTGGAAGCCGTTGAGATTCCTGTCTACTTGTGCGACTCCGTCATGACACCGGCGGAGTATGGGGATTTATTTACGGGAGGCCAAGGAAACGTCGCGAAAGTCCCGTGCAGCGCCATGAAACCCCCACAGCTGTTGGTGCCTAAAGAAATCGCGGAAAGCCCGAGGGAAGTGGCCAAGTATGCGGATGTGTTGGAAAAGTGCATCAAGAATGCTTACACGCCGGACGAATTTCTGTCCCGCTGCAGCGACGAAGGACTGAACATTACTGCCACCGACGCCCACATTGCCCTTTACAAGGAGCTGGTCCGCCTCGACAATGAAAACAAGAACGGCATCTGGGCGAGAATCATTAAAAATAATTTTGCGCCGTTATTTGTTGGCCGTGTCGACTATGTTGCGGGAAACCCACCCTGGGTTAACTGGGAGAACTTGCCCCAAGAATATCGCCAATCAACCGCTCCCCTTTGGCAGGCCTATGATCTCTTTCAACACAAGGGGTACAAAGCGAAACTCGGAGGAGCGAAAGACGACATTTCGGTTTTGATGACCTATGTCGCTCACGATTGCTATTTGATAGAGGGCGGATCATTGGGTTTCGTGATCACGCTGTCCGTTTTCAAGACCAAGGGTGCAGGCGAAGGGTTTCGTAGATTTCAGTATCGTAACGCTCATGGCCAGTGGTTTCTGCCGCCTTTGTCGGTGCACGACCTCAGCAGGCTGCAGCCTTTCGAGGGGGCAGTCAACAGGACGGCCACTTTCGTCGTCGGGAAAGCTAGAACCCCGTTCGCCTATCCTGTTCGATATGTTGCCTGGTTCAGAGGCGGTTCTGGAGAGATTGCACAAGATGACACGCTCCAGCAGGTGTATAGGAAGACCGAGCGTCAGGTTCTTGCAGCTGAGCCAATCGACTCCGAGAACCCCGCATCTCCTTGGCTGACATCGACAGAGTCTGTCACTCAGGCATTAAGAAAGGTGCGAGGAAGAAGCGATTACGGTGGGAGGAAGGGTGTCTACTGCCCGACAAACGCGGTCTACTGGATTGTGGAAGCACGGCCTGTCGGAGAATCCAGAGTCTTGGTAACCAATCTTGCCGATAGCGGGAAGAGGAGCGTGCGGCGGGTCACCCAAGCTGTCGAGAAGGACTTCATCTATCCTCTGATTAGGGGAAAGGATATCTCCCGCTGGCACTGCTCGAGCCCAATGCAGATTATTCTGCCTCAGGACCCCAAGAGTCCTGCAAAGGCCCTGCCCGAACATGAATTGAAGACACAGTTCCCGAAAACCTTTTCATACTTCAAGCAATTTGAGTCCGAACTCCGCTCTTGTGCACTGCTGAAACAGTTTTTCAATCCGAAGGTAGACCCATTCTACTCATCCTACAACGTTGGAGAGTATACGTTCGCGACCTACAAGGTTCTTTGGCGTGAGGTCGCGCGGGACATGCAGGCTGCCGTCAGCATGGGGACGGGACGACCCTTCGTGCCCGACCACACGCTCGTAATGGTTCCAGTCGGGACTGCGACCGAAGCCCATTATCTATGCGCGTTGCTCAACAGCGCCCCGGCGAGCTACGTAGTCAAAAACTACGTGACGCTTCACCCCGCCACCCATGTATTGAACTATCTCAGAATCCGAACCTTTGAACAGGGCAACCCTCGACATCGGACGCTTGCGGCTCTGTCAGAGCAGATCCACGCCGCTGTAGCGGGTGGGGAAGTGGAACGGGTAAGAGCCCTCGAAGCCGAACTCGATCTTGTCGCCGCCGAACTCTGGGGCCTCACGGATAACGAATTGAAGGCCATTCAGGAAGCCATGGGGGAAACCGGCAAATCACAGAGGGCGTCAGAGGAAGACCAGGAAGATTAGCGGCTGGTGCTCTCTTGGAGGGCCTATCGGGACCTGCTGCCGGGGCGTTTTGTAGCTCTCAGTTTAGGATTTCTCGGTGCCGGATAGAGAGAAATGCCTTAGGAAAGGGGAAAAGATATGACGGAAGATCCGAATCTCACAGTATCAGCTCTTCTCCCCACGCCAGATGCGCGCTTGCATGCTCTTCTTAAGAGCATTGAGGAAATCACGAAAGCTTATTCCGCAGTGACAGCCATGAATAATCGCGCGGCCCAAGACTTTTTTGAAGGAGAAGATCGCGCTGAAAGACTTCAAGAATGCGAGATTTACAAGCCTTCGTTCCGTTTTCAAAGACACTTGAGGCATGCTGGAGCCTTCTTGGACGGGCTAGGCATTAAGCACGGCGTAGACTTTTCGCAAGTACTTGAAATCTCACAGGCATACGCCGCCCTCGGAACCATGCGAGCAAAATATAGCGAATGGTGCAAGCAGGAGGCGGAGAGCGTTGGGGACAAAATCCTTGAGGTGTTGCAAAAGATCAAGGATTGTGCGGTTGCCGTCAAATGAGCCCGTCGTGCAGCGCGGCCCACAGAGGATACGGTTTTCCGACAGTGCTTCCGGCTGCGAATCGCCTCGCACTCAAGAATCCGCAACGTTAGAAAGCGAATGCTGCGCACAGGTTGTATAATCTCTGATTGTGGCAAGTCCTACTGGCGTCAATCACAAAACGGCAACCGTCGAACTCGGCACGCACGTTCGTAGCCTGAACTCTATGTACCGGGATTACGGGGTCGGCAAGGTCTATAAGGTCCGGGACGGTCTCTGCAAGGTTGAATTCAACCCCTCAGTTTTTTCCCTGCCGCCCTTCCGCTCGGAAAACTTCATTCTGAGCGTGGACGAAGTGGAAATTTGCCCCACGCCGCTGGAACGGGCGAAGGCGGGCCAGTGGGAGGAACCCTGGAAATTCGACCTGCGGCAGATGGCGGCGCGCTTCCTGGCGACCAACAAAGGCGGGCAGCTCTCCAACGCCCGCACCGAGATTCTGCCTCATCAAATCTTCACGGCGTACACCGTTGTTTCCAGTCCCCGGCGGCGCTTCATGCTGGCCGACGAAGTGGGCCTGGGCAAGACCATTGAAGCGGGCATGGTTTGGCAGGCGCTCTTTCAGCGTGGTTACGCCAATCGGACTCTCATCATTACGCCCGCCGGATTGACCCGCCAGTGGCAGGAAGAATTTAAGGACAAGTTTCAGGCCGACGATTTTGAGATTTTCGGCCGCGACTTCACGGCCACCAACCCGCGAATCTGGGACCTGCGCGCCCGAGCCATCGCCTCTCTCGACCGCCTGAAGCGCAAGGAGCACAAGCGCATCTTGCTGGAAAACCGCCCCTGGGACTTGATCATCTTTGACGAGGCACACCGCCTGAGCGCCAAGGAATACGGGAGAAAAACCGATCGGACGCAGAACTATCAACTGGCGGAAGCCCTGCGCGGTTACACGGACGCCTTGCTGCTGCTGACCGGCACCCCGCACTCTGGCGATCCCGACCACAGCCGCTTTATGAACCTGGTGCGGCTGCTGGAACCCAAGGTGGATTTTTCCACACTCACCGACCAGCCCCTCTTCCGCGAACCCGGCGCGGTGCCCTACGCCAAGCTGATTCTGCGCACGCCGAAGCTGCGGGTGACGGACGCCGAAGGGAAGGTGGTCTTCAAGGGACGTATGACTCATCCCTTGCCCTTCGCCATGTATCCCGACGAAAAGGAGTTTTACAGCGCCGTCGAGGACTACATCCGCACGGGCTACAACTCGATTGAGCACATCGAAGACCCCATGCACAAGCGCGCCGTGGGATTCATCCTCACCACTTTCCAGAAGTTGAATGCCAGTTCGTTCCAGGCCATCAAGGCGGCGCTGGAAGGACGCCTCGCGCGCCTGGGGAAAAAGCTGGAGGAGCTCCCGGAAGAGGAGGAGGAGGACCGCGATGAGCGCTTCCAGGGCGAACTTGACGAAAGGGACGTGGTGCTGAAGACCGACCGCGAGTTTCTGAAAGACGAAATCAAGACGCTCAGGAAACTCCTGGCAATCCAGGTGACGCGGGAAAAGAAAATCGACAGCCTGCACGAGCTGCTAAAGAAGATTGACACGGAAACGCCGGGCGCCAAGGTCCTGATCTTCACCGAATACCGCCGCACCCAGGAATTCCTCAAAGAGCGCCTGGAAAAATGGTACGGGGCAAACACCGTAGTCCTGATTAACGGCGACATGGAACTGGAGGGCAAGACGCCGGAAGCCGAAAGCAAGCGTCGCAGCCAGCGTGTCTTCCGGGAAGAGCCCTCGGTGCGGTTCTTGGTTTCAACCGAGGCCGGCGGCGAAGGCATTAACCTCCAGTTCTGCTACATCGTGGTGAATTACGACCTTCCCTGGAATCCCATGCGTTACGAGCAGCGCGTAGGGCGCGTCTACCGCTACGGCCAGGAGAAGGTGGTCCAGATCTACAACCTGCGCGCCCGAGACACGGTCGAGGAAACCGTGCGCTCCTATTTCGAGCAGCGCTTGCGCGTGGCGGCGCAGGCCCTCCAGCAGGTGACCGGCGAGAACCCGGAGGAATTGATCGCCAGCCTGAACTGGCAACTGGAAACGGAGATCGAGCCGGACGAGATTTATAAGCGGGCTCTGGTGGATGGGACGCTGAACAAACAGACCAAAGAGGAAATCCAGGCGGCCGTCCGGCGGGCTCAAGAGGCGTTTGAGATTGCCACCCAGAGCCTCTTCAAGGATGCTTCCAGCTATAGCTTTGACAGTTACCAAAAGGCCCTGGCCAGCCCGGTGAGCTTGAAGGACCTGGAAGACTTCACACTGAAGTTTCTGGCCCGCGAACGGCGGCAGGTCCAGCGCAAAGACGGCTTCTATGAATTCCTGACTCCCGAGGGGATGAAAGAATGCGGACTTGAAGAGCGCTATCGGATGACCACTTTCGACCGTGCGACCGCAATTCGGAATTCTCAGGCCGATTTCCTGGCGCTTGGGCACCCGTTCATTGACGCCATGCTGCGCCGGGTGGGAGATTACAGTTTTGGCGGGCACAATGCAGTTCGGGTGATTGCCGAAAATGGATTTGCTTCCGCCGCGCCCAAAGCAGGCTACCAGTTTAATTTCACCATCCGCTCGCGAGTCCAGCGCGAAGATGGGGATGAATACCTTTTCGACATGCACACGGTTGTGGTGCTGCCTGATGGAAACGTCGACGCGGAGCTTTCCTCTCTGGCTGCAAGCAGGTATAGCCAGAGTGAGCCGTTGTCGCCGCAAATCGAGGGAGCCTTGGATTCGCTCGACAAAATGGACGTTGAAGATGCCTTCTATCGTGCCAAAGACCACGTTGAACGCACCGTCCGGCTCTGGGACTGGGATGAAGACGTCGAGCTAATCGGCGTAGCACGGGTTGTCGCGCTTCCTGCAAACTGAAACCTGACACTCCGATCAGGTCAGCGTGGCACCGACCTGAAGGACAGCCCTAATTGACAAGAGAAAAGCTGCCGACCTGGAGGACAGGCGCTACGGTTGCTCTGAAGCTCCCGGGGCTCGCCTCAGACTCAGCGTGTCAGTCCTGCCTTGCCGGCTACCGTTTACTAATGGGCGAGGACACCGCGACGGCCGGCGCTGGGACGTATAACGGGTATTAACCGCGCGGTTGGCCCGCGTGCGTCGAGCCCCTGGGCGCGAGCGCGGTCTGTCGACACAACCGGCCAAATGGATTCTGTCCGACTCGCCAACAATTCACGCCGAGCCTGGCATTTGCTTTCATCTGCGTACGAACGCAGGCTCGCTTGAATGGGAGTTTGGTCCTGACCCTACTGGTAGTTTCCAATCAGGACGAAGGGCGCCCAATAAAACGGATGCGCGTAACCCGTTTCATGTGCTCGAGGTATTGATTCGGGCGCGACCTGAAAGCCCCGATCGCTCCCGCTATTCGTGGAGGCAGGGGACCCTTGCAGGAAGGCAAGCTGCGCCTGGCGCAAGGCCTCGGCTTTTCCTGAGGAAGGTTGTTTTACCCAGCGCGCATAGAAGTCGCTCATCAGGCGGCTGGTACTCACGTCGTTCACGTCCCAAAGCGTGGCGAGCACCGCTTCTGCGTCTTTGTGTTGCGCAATCATTCCCAGGCTGTCCATCTCGAGTCCGTCTTTTGCGGCGTCGCCTTTCGCCGTGCTGCAGGCCGAAAGCGTCAGAAGTCGGGTTCCATGGAAGGTGATGGTGGAATCTTCCAGCTCGGACAGGGTCAGGGCAAAGCCTCCCGTTGCTCCGGAGTTTTCTCCGCCCAGCATCAGGTAAGGCTCGTCGTCGCTGCCCACCTGCTCCACAAAATGGCTGGCAATATGGACCACCGGGAAGCTATGGCCGGGGGCAAGGTGCGCCTTCAACGCTGCCAGTGTGAACTGTTCGTTGGAAAGCAGTCTTCCCGTCATGGGGCCATGCGATTCCGGCACGTCAGGGTCGTGGACCACGGCATTTAGTTCCGGCAGCACCCCGGGCAGGGGCGGCAGGCCGCCATAGCTCTTGGATAACCCCATCGCCAGCACACGCGGGGCGGGCGAGTTGGCGCCGGAGGAATCCGCCATATGCCCGTAACTCTCGGGAGTAAAGAGGACGCTGTTGAAGCGCTCGATCACGTAGTGATGGCCATCATAGAGGGCCGCCATCGGCAAGTAGCGCATCACGCCGTCCAGCGACCACAACACGGTCGGAACTCGCCCTTTTTCCCTTCCAGCCTGCTCGAGAGCGCTTAATTCGTCTCCCCAAGGAGCCACGAGCATGGCATAGAGCTGGGTCAAGTGCGGCCGAGGATCGGAGGAGGGCGCGCGCAGATCGTCTCGCACCTCGAGCACCTTGCTGCGCAATTCCGCCGACGTTGCCTTCAGCTCGATCTTCTTTCGCGCCTGCGCCGTTACCACAATTACATACGCGCGCTCCTCACCCAGGAGCATCCGCACGCCCAGAACGGGCGGTCCCAACTCCGCCAGCGTATTTTGGAGGCGGCTCACTTCCGACTTCTCTTTGCTCAACACCGCGTTGGCATCCTGTGTCCCAGCCTTCTGCGCCAGTTGCGGATAAAGGGTCTTTTTGAAGAACTCTGAAACCTCCGAATTCCCCGACTCAATTTTCGTCTCCAGCATCTGCAATCGAGCGGACTCCTCAGGCGTGCGCGTGGCTTTGGCCTGCAATTCGGCATATTCCCTACTCACTTCCGCGAGTGCCAGCGCCGTTTTCTCCGGAGTCGCCAGCTCGCCCTGCGCGGTCTGCTGAGCGGAGGTCAGCTTCAGCGGCTCCACGCTGCCTCCCGAACTGTCAGCTCCCCGAACCACTTCCTTCAGCTCCTGCTCCTTGAGGAGGTCGAGAACCAGCTCCGCCTCACCGAGCCGGTCGGCTTGCACCAGGAGTTCTGCCAGCGACCGATAAGTCGCCGACTTCGCTTGTGAAAACCCGGACTGCAGATCCTTATCCAAGCCGGAGATGTTCTTGCGAATCCGCTGGTAGGAATTCACCGCCCCCATCCCGAAGAAGATGGCTTCTTCAGGAAGGTGCTGGTCGCGGAAGTCGATCATGAGGGAAGATTCAATCCCGCCCTGTATGTCCGGATCGTCCGCGGCCCCGGCCAACGACAGTGCGGCGAGTTTGCACGACAACGCCTTCTCTCGCTGCCCCAGCTCGGAGTAGACCCTACCGATGCTGTTCAGGGCAAACGCTTGGCCACGCCGGTCTTGCACCTCGCGCCAGGCCGCGAGAGACGCATAGTCGAACTCCAGAGCTTTGTTCTGGTCCCCCAGCGCGGAACAGTCTCTGCCCATGTTGGTTAGCGTCGCCGCTTCGCCCCTGCGGTTCTTTGTGGCCCGCCAGATGGGCAAGGCCTGATTGTAAAATTCCAGCGCTTTCCGGGCTTGACCCAAATTGGAATAAACCCTGCCGATATCGTTTAGAGCCAGCGCTTCGCCGCTGCGCGTGCCTACCTCGCGCCAAAGGGGCAAAGCTTGGTCAAAATCATCGAGCGCCTTCTGTGCTTTCCCGATATCGGCATAGACCTTGCCCCTGTAGTTCAGGGCGTTGGCCTCCCCTTCACGGCTGCCAATTTCGCGAAAAGCATCCAAGGCGTTATTGTAAGATTCGAGCGCCTTCTGCTTTTGCCCGAGATCGGCATAGACCTTGCCGATGTTGCAGAGTGTAAGCCCCTCGCCGCCCAGCTCTCCGGCTCCACCCCACAGAGCCAGGGCACGGTTCAAGTAATCCAGCGCTTCCGCCCCCCGGCCCATATCAGCATAAGCTCTTCCCATGTTGTCCAACGTGCTGGCCTGACCGGCGGGGTTGCCTATCTCGACCCAGATGGGCAGCGCCTGACGAAGGTACATCAGCGCCATCTGTTTGTCTCCCAGGTTGTTGTAGACGCGCCCGAGGTTGTTCAACGTGCTGGCTTTGCCCTCCTTGAAAAGTCGCGACTGACCTACAAGGGCGGCGCGGCGGAAGTTGTGTCTGGATTCCCAGAAGGGCATTATCTCGTGGAATAAATCCAGCGCCTTCCGCTCCTCTCCCATCTCGGTGTAGATTCTGCCCATGGTATCCTTGGTCAGCGCCACACCCGTGTGGTAGCCCAATCTTTCTTCGATGGGCAAAGCCTGATTGCAGTAATCCAGCGCTTTTTGCACCTTTCCCGCTTGCCGGTACAAGGTCGCCAGGACATTCAGTTCCACGACTTCGTCTTTCGCTTTGCTTGCCGCGCGCGCGTCGCCAAGCCGCGCTTCATGCTCGGCTATTAGATCCTGTAATCTGGCGCTCTGGGCTTCCGCCGTGGTCGCCGCGAACAGCCCGATGCTTATTAGGCATGCCACAACTCGCATTCTACTGCCCAAATTCATTTTCATGTTCCCTCGGAAGCCCCCATTACACTAATGCTGCGCTCCGAAGACACGGGCGCCCCTTAGTATAGCCATCCCCGAAGGCAATGCAATGAAAATGGAGCTTCGGTGGTGGTTCAGTTTGGCTGAAAATACGCAATTTTGTATTAGTTGTTGTGCCCTACTGTCCACAACGGTAGGTGAGAATCACCTAGGCTTTGGCCAAACGAAGACGACGATACCTGTAGCGCTTGAGATTTGCCAGTCTGATAACAAACCCCACTGGGCATCAATACCGCCAGCTTGCAATACTCGTTGTAAGTCAGCACCTCCAGGGGTATCTGGACGTGCTAAGAATATGGCCACGCCACTTGGTATTCTCCCCCAAGGGCTTAGGTATCCAGTTGTTCCATCCACACTCAACTTGGGCCTCAGCGCATCAGCTATTTCAGATGCATATTGTTGTGCCTCTGCGTCCGAAACTAAGTGGTGCACCTCTAGCCTAAGTCCGACCAGCGACGGGGGAGTTGCACTCCTAATCTTTTCGACCTGGCTGGGTGATAGGTGCCTCCAAGCAATTGCCTGCTCAACTTCTCTTGCTCGTTGCAAAGCCTCTCCTAGGTGTGACTCTGCCTCTGTCGCTTGCTTTTTGGCGATTGCGATCTCCTTTTCAAATGAATCCGCTTCCTGGTGTGCACCTCGTGCGAGAGTTAAAGCGTTGGCTGCCCGTCCTTGCGCTTGTGCTGCAAAAGAATCGGCACGCTCAGCGGCGTTGGCTGCCTCATGGGCGGACGTCTGGGCGTCTCCGGCTTTAGAAATGGCTGTTCTAACCTCAGCGTCCGAGATGGTTTGGAGTTGTCCAGTAAACACGACCATTCCTCCATCACCAAGCAACTCTCCGGCCACTCCAATAATTACGAGCGCCAGGAAAATGTCTTCTTTTGGATGTGGCCATCGACACTTGTTTTCTCCGATTAAGCCTACAACGACTACCGCAGAGAACATTAATAGAACCGCTTCGGATGCGTGTAGCCAGAAAGTGGCTGAGGACTTGGAAAGTAGCAAGAAAGTTCCCATGTGCCCCTGGACCTTAGTAGCAGGATTAGGGTTCGTACTCCAAGGACTAGGTCTTGTCCTTATCGCATTTAAGCATACTCGCAAAGGGGGATAGATTCCATGGGCCAAATTTGCCTTGCGACGCGCACCTGCTTGCCTCGCATGACGCACCTCATTGCCTTTTGAAGAAAGGCGTGCTAAAGAAGTGAGCGATGACCACCCAACTGAAAACACTTCTCACCCTGGTCGCAACTGCCGTTGTGGCATACGGTACGGGCACGTATACCCTCGGGTTGCGTGGCCCCTTGGACGTGTTGGACGCGGCAGCGGGCACGGAGTCGAAGACGCTCGAATTCGGCGGGCGAACGCGCACCTACCTGGTTCACTCGCCGGTGGGGTACGACGGTAAGACGCCCTTGGCGCTGGTGCTGGTGCTTCATGGCGCCCTACAGGGGGCCACGAATGTCGAACCAGTGTCCGGCATGAGCGCCAAGGCGGACAAGGAGAAGTTCCTTGTGGCCTACCCGAACGGCACAAGCCGGACCGGATTGGCGCCTACGTGGAATGCCGGTGCCTGCTGCGGCTACGCGCAGACCAACCAGGTGGACGATGTCGGCTTTCTGCGCGCCCTCATTGACAAGCTCGAGCACGATTACAAGGTCGACCCGAAACGGGTCTTCGCAACCGGGATTTCGAACGGCGGGATGATGTCCTATCGTCTGGCCTGCGAACTGGCGGACCGGATCGCTGCCATCGCTCCCGTTGAAGGCGCCCAGGACGTCGACTGCCGGCCCTCGGGGCCTGTTTCGGTGCTCGTCTTTCACGGCACGGCCGACCTCCTAGTTCCGTACAACGGTGGCACAACCTCCTTTCAGGTCGGCTCCAAGCGTAAGGACACTCCTGTAAGCTCCACAGTGGCGTTCTGGGTGAAGCAGGATGGCTGCTCGAAGACGCCTGGGCGCGAGGAAGCGAAGCAACTGCGCATTGACACCTACACCGGCTGCAAGGACGGCGCCGGCGTCACGCTTTACACCCTCGAGGGTGGCCGCCACATGTGGCCCGGAACGCGCCTCAGCGACAACGACGTGCCCGCCACCGACATCATGTGGTCGTTTTTTGCTGCCCATCCCAAGCCGTAAGAGCTGACTCACCCCAGAGGCCACCTGCCGGCTGCTGATGCTTCCAAAGCGGGACGAAGAGTCTGGAAACCGGCTCACGGCGGAATGGACAAAATGTCATTTATCTGCGCGGGGAGCCATTGAGGAATCCTCAGAATTGACGGAACGATGCGCGAATGTCTATGAAAAGAAGGGACTGGGGGCTGGGGGCTAGGGACTGGGGGCGGGGCACCGGGGACTGGGGGACTAATGCCTTCCCATCGCTCGGGCGGCCAGCGGCACTCGCGCAGTTTCTCCTAGGGCTCAAGAAGGCCCGGCGACTTTTGAGAGAGCCTTCTCTTTTTGACGGAACGAAGCGGGAATGCCTATGAAAACAAAGGGATGCTTGGCGGACTGGATTCCTCCCGCCCTGGCCGGATGAGAATGACCGGTGCCTAAACGGCAATGGCCGGCACCTCCAGATGATCCCGCCCCGGATGACACCAGTACATTAACCGTTCGGGATTCTAACTTGGCCTCAAAAAAGCAAGCACTCTTGGTGAAGCGTGGGATTACCCATCGGCCTCGTCGCTTGGTCGGGGAGTGGTCCTGGCGAAAATGACGAGGGTGTTGACCTTATTGGAGGGGCATGGCCATACGCCCTTAGGTGAGCGCGGATGGAAACCGAGTTGAGGAGGTTAAGTCGCCTGAAATGAATCGCCGAGCCTTTTTTTCGAGTGGAATTCTTGCTGCTGCGGCAATGGGTGCGGGGACACTAGAGGGAAAGGCCCGAACTGAGGACATTGTGTCGCCTGCACAGCCCAAGATACTCAACTTCCACCCTGCCATGAAATATCGCCCCATGGGCAATACAGGCCTTTTTGTGTCGGAGATCAGCTTGGGCGGACTGGTCATGGCAGAGTCGGTGCACCGATACGCCATCGAACATGGCGTGAACCTGGTCCATGTCGCCTGGGACTACCTGGGCGGACAGGCGATCAAGACGCTGGGCGCAGGGCTAAAGACTTTGCGTGATAGGATTTACATTGCCTTGAAGGATGACTATCCAAGCATCGACGAGGCGCTGAAAGTCCTCAACACCGACCATGTGGACTTCCTGATGTTCAATCGTCACTTTGCGTTTTCGGCTACTGATGCGAGGATTGCCGAGACCTTTGAGAAACTCAAGAACCAGGGCAAAGTCAGGTTTGCCGGCTTGACGACTCACGGAATGGTCAAGGGAACGACGGCGGCGGGCATCCGCACCGGCTTCTACAACGTCGTCATGCCGGTTCTGAACCAGCCCAACCTTGAAGCCCTGGATGAGGAGCTTCGCCTGGCGCGGCAGAGGGGAATCGGCGTGATGGCGATGAAAACGATGAAGGGGCTTAAAGGCCTGGATTCGGAGGTCGCCTATTTGAAGAAAATGCTGAGCAATCCGGCAGTCACTACGGTTACGAAGGGCATTGGCTCTTTCGATATGTTCGACGCCTATCTCGAAGCACTGAAGGAGCCGCTCACCAGCGCCGAGGATCGAGACCTCTACCGCTACGCGCAAATGAACCGCTCCAGCAATTGCATGCTCTGTGACGACTGCAAGCAGGCCTGTCCCCTGGGGGTCGAAGTTTCCACCGTTTTGCGGTGCAAGGACTACTATTACGAACAAATGAGGGACGTGCAGACGGCGCTCCGCACTTATCGCGATATCCCGCCCGAGAAGGTTGGCAGTGAAGCCTGTCGCCTCTGCAAGAAGTGCGAGTCGGTCTGCCCCAATGGGATTGCCATCGTCGACCGGCTGCTTGCGGCGCGCGAGGTGTTTGCGAGAATGGCCTAATGGTGCGGCTATTGGTTGCACCCGAGTATGTTCTCACCGCGAAGCGGTGGGCCGTGAGTAGCCGTGGGCGCAAGCCCACGGTTGCTGTTTCCCGAGGGACTGCAACCCCGCAAGGGGTTGTCCAAGGCGGTTCGGCCCTTTCAGGGCCGGACGCCGCTCGATGCTTTTCCATCCGTGGGTTTCACCCACGGCTACTCAAAGTTCTCCACTTGCGGGGAGCAAAGGCAGAGACTAGAGAAATGCGAAGCGTTGCCTTTTATCTGCTGCTGATTCCGGTCTTGCCTGGGCTGTTAATGGGGCAGGAGGAAGGCGGGCAAGGTTCGGCGCCCGCGGTGATTCCCGCTCAAGCCAAGGAAAGGCTGGCGCGGCTGTTGCCGGAGCCTTCCGAAGTTGGGGCAGCGCGGACAGGCGAGCAGAAGTTCTTCAGCTCCGACCTTTACGAATACACCGATGGCGCGGCTGATGCTTACCTGGATTACGGGCTGGTGGCGATGGTTCACCAGGAATACAAGGCCTCGAGCACGGACATTACACTCGACATTTACAACATGGGTGCGCCGTCGTATGCCTTCGGGATCTATGCGGCCGAAAGCTCACCCGATTACCACTTCCTCCCCATCGGTGCGGAAGGCTATGGAACTAACGAAATCCTGAACTTCTTCCAGAATGAGTTCTACGTGAAGTTGTCCGCCTTCAGCGATAAGGAGAAAACCGGGCCGGTGCTGGAACGCTTTGCCCGGGCCGTATCGCGAAGGATCGGCCCAACCGCACCGATGCCCGAGTTTCTTTCCCTTTTCCCAGCGCAGCATCTGGTGAGTCACTCCTGCAAGTTTGTGAAGAAGTCCCCCTTGGGACATGACTTTCTCGCCCCAGCCATCATGGCCTCCTACGCCTTCGGAGAAAAACAGACCTCGCTAGTCCTCTCCAAGGCGCCGGATGCGAATGGCGCGGCGGAGAAAGTGGGGCAGTTACGGGATTACTTTGGGCGCTCCGGTAAGGTGATTCCTCAGCCGGGACTGGCCCCCGGAGCCTTCTCGGGGTCAAACCAGTACGAGGGCGACGGTGTGTTTTTCGCTTCGGGTTCCTATGCGGTCCTCTGCCTGAACCCTCCGCCCAATCCCGAGTCTTTCTTGAAATCGGTTATTGAGCGTATTGCAGAAAAGGGGGATAGAGCGGCCTTTTAGCAGGATGCGGAAAGATCTCCGGTGTTGTCACCCCCGCGTAGAGCTTGCCCTGAGCTTGTCGAAGGGCGGGGGGTCCAGGTCGGTCGACAAAGGGCTGGATTCCCGCCTTCGCGGGAATGACGGCTCGGGGATTCCCCTCCTCATTAAGGAGGGGGCCAGGGGGTGGTTGACGCGGCTGCCTGATTCGGTGCCCACCACCCCCTCACCCCCTCCTCCGCTGAGGAGGGGAATTATTCTTGTGGCCGCGGGGGAGGTAATTCATGGCACAAATCGATCGACGAGATTTCCTAAAGACAGGTGTAGTGGCAGGAGCGGGATTGCGCTTGGGCTTGCTCAGTTCGCATGCTTTGTTGGCAACACCCGCACCGTCGCAGAGTAATCCTCACCCCAAGGCTCCCAGCCCCCAGCCCCCAGCCTTGAGCATCGCGCATTACAAGAGTTCCCCGGCGGAACCCGACGGGATTGCCGAGGAAGCAAGGCGGCTCACTCGCCAGGCCATCGAGGCCCTGGGTGGGATGAGCCGCTTTGTATCGAAAGGCAACGTTGTTTGGGTCAAGCCCGACATCGGCTGGGACCGCCGCCCGGAACAGGCCGCGACAACCAACCCCGACGTCGTCGCCACTCTCGTCGAGATGTGTTACCGGGCGGGAGCGAGAAAGGTGCTGGTCAGCGACAACCCTTGCAATCCGGCCCGGCTTTCCTTTCCCCGCAGCGGGATTCAGCAGGCGGCCGAAAAAGCGGGGGCGGAAGTGATATTCCTGGATGAAAGAAAATTCAAGCGGATGTCCATTAACGGCAAAGTTCTGAAAGAGTGGCAGGTCTACCAGGACGTTGTTGAAGTGGACAGGCTGATCAACGTCCCCATTGCGAAGAACCACAACTTGTGCCTGGCGACACTGGGCATGAAGAACCTGATGGGAGTCATCGGCGGACCGCGTAACCGGCTGCATCAGGACTTGGGTGGGACGCTGGTGGATCTGGCGGCCTTTCTCAAGCCCCGACTGGTGGTGCTCGATGCGATTCGCGTGCTGACGGCCAACGGTCCGGTGGGCGGCAATCTTGCCGATGTCAAGCGCAAAGACACCCTGGTGGCGGGCGTTGACCAAGTCGCCGTGGACGCCTTGGGCGCGACCTTGCTGGGTTACAAGCCCGAATCGATTGGGTACATTGCGCAGGGGAATGCGCGGGGTCTGGGCGCCATCGATTTCAATTCGCTTGCACCCAAACGAATAGAAGTGTAATTCCCATGGCTCAGAAAAAGGCAACGTCGCGGGTCGTCTGGCTGCGCAGAGTTACCCAAACGGGTTTCTTTCTCCTATTCTGCTATCTTTTCTTGCAGACGGTTTATCACCCCATCAACAAGGCCGGCCGGGGTGTCACCTTCTTCTTCAACTTGGACCCGCTGGTCGCTCTCAATTCCTGGCTGGCTTCGCACGCTTGGGTGGGGGCCATGCTGCTTTCGCTGCTTACGCTGGCGGTGACTTTTGTCTGCGGGCGGTGGTTTTGCGGTTGGGTTTGTCCTTTCGGGGCGCTGCACAACTTCTTCACCAGCTTGCGCGGCGGGAGCGCCAGGCAGAAACTCCAGGTCGGCAGCTACCATCCCTGGCAGAAGGCGAAGTACTATGCGCTGGTGGCGTTTCTGGTTGCGGCCCTGCTGGGGGCTGACGTCGTCGGCTGGCTGGACCCCTTTTCGTTCTTCTTCCGTTCGCTCTCCACTTCCATCTATCCGGCCATAAACAAGGGCCTCGTGGCGGTGTTCACCTGGATTTACAACGCCGATCCCGGGGTCGGACCTGTCCGGCTGACGCTGGTGACGGAGCCCATCTATGGGTTTTTGCGCAAGTACTTCCTCGCCGCGGAACAGCCCTACTACTGGGGGAGCATGCTGATCGGAGTGTTGTTTATCACGGTTGTGGCGCTCAACTTCTGGCGCGCGCGCTTCTGGTGCCGTTATGTTTGTCCTTTAGGCGCGCTGCTGGGTGTGGTTGGCAAGAACCCCCTCGTTCGCCTGAAGAAGAATGCGGAGAGGTGCAACAACTGCCGGCTGTGCCTGGTGAACTGCCAGGGCGGGGCCACTCCGCACAACCCCCTGGAGTGGAAACCTTCCGAGTGCTTCTATTGCTGGAATTGCCAGTCGGATTGCCCCCCCCAGGCTGTCTCGTTCGCCGTCGGCTTTCATCCTGATCGAGGTCCTGACGCAAGTCTGCGATTCGCGGCGGACAAGGTCCCTTCGGGAGATCGCAGACCCCAAACGGCGGGGTCTGCGCCAGCCCGAGCGAAATGAAGCTGGAGAAAAAGCACGATGAACACCTTATCCAAGTGGCTCGGTGATTTCGTTCATCCTCCCAAGGTAGCCCGACTCGATCTGGGACGGAGAGCCGTCTTAGCGGCGGGCTTGGGTGGTTTAGGCGCCAAGCTGCTCTTTGGCATCGCTCCGCAAGCCTCCAAACGGTCCTTCAATCCTGCCCTGATCCGTCCTCCGGGGGCGCTCCCGGAAGACGAATTCCTCGCCCGATGCATTCGCTGTGGCGAGTGCATGAAGGTTTGTCCCACCAACGCCATTCATCCCGCTTCCATGGAGGGTGGAGTCGAGGGCCTTTGGACGCCCCTCCTTAACATGTCAGTGGGTTACTGCGACTACGAGTGCAATCTGTGCTCGCAGGTTTGCCCCACCCACGCCATTCGCCAGATCGAGGTTCCGGAAAAACAGAAGATCAAGATTGGCTTGGCGTATATTGACAGGAATCGGTGCCTCCCCTGGTCCTACGCGAGGACCTGTATCGTCTGCGAAGAGCATTGTCCCACACCCAAAAAGGCCATCTGGTTTGAAGAAGTCGAGGTCGTGAACATTCAGGGCGAGAAATTGACCGTGAAGCAGCCCCGCGTGGATCCCGATCTGTGTATCGGATGCGGAATTTGCGAAACCAAATGCCCCGTCAAAGCGCAGGCGGCGGTGCGCGTCACGAGCGCCGGCGAAACCAGGAACCCGGAGAACCAGATACTGTTGTCGCCGGAAAGCTTCGGTGAGGGGTAGGAGTAGCTTTCGCGGTATGTGGTATGTGGGGAAGAACGTTCCCCACCTACCACATACGACATACCACATACCATCTACCACCTACCACATACCAAATACGACATACCCCCTAGGAGATGAGCCATGGCAAAAGTACTCCTAATAAGCGGAAGTCCCAAAGCGGAGGGCAACACCGCGCAACTCATGAACGAATGTGCGCGCGTGATTCGCGAGCAGGGTGCCGAGGCGGAAGTCGTCTCATTTTCCGAAATGAAAATCGAATCGTGCACGGCTTGTGGCAAGTGCAGCGAAACGGGCGAGTGCAGCCTCGAAGACGGCCTGAACGATGTTATCAAGAAAGTGCGGGCCTCGCAGGGCTTCATTGTGGGCTCGCCCGTTTACGTCGGTACGGCGCGTGGTGACGTGATGGCCGCGCTCCAGCGCATCGGCTACGTTTCCAGAAAGTCAGACCAGTTCCTTGCCGGCAAGGTGGGTGGCGCTGTAGCGGTAGCAGCCCGTGGCGGCCACACCTTCACGCTTCAGGAAATGCTCATGTTCTTCCTGATTAACGACATGATTGTGCCGGGTTCGAGCTACTGGAATATGGTGTTTGGCTGGCTCCCGGGCGAGGTGTGGCAGGATAAAGAAGGTATAGAGACTGTCCGGCATTTCGCGGCAAATGTGGCCAATTTGATCAAGAAATTGTACGGCAACATGGAGTAGTTGTTGCGTTAGTAGGTCTTATCCACGAAAACTTAGGAGATGAACAATGGCAAAAGTGCTCTTGATAAGCGGAAGTCCCAAAGCGGATGGCAACACCGCGCAACTCATGAACGAGTGCGCGCGGGTGATTCGCGAGCAAGGTGTCGAGGCGGAAGTCGTCTCATTTTCCGATAAGAAAATCGAATCGTGCACGGCTTGTGGCAAGTGCAGCGAAACGGGCGAGTGCAGCCTCGAAGACGGCCTGAACGATATTATCAAGAGAGTGCGCGCCTCGCAGGGCTTCATTGTGGGTTCGCCCGTTTACTTCGGCACAGCGCGGGGCGACGTGATGGCCGCGCTCCAGCGCATCGGCTACGTTTCCATGAACTCGGACAAGTTCCTCTCCGGCAAGGTGGGCGGCGCGGTGGCGGTGGCGCGGCGTGGCGGCCAGACGTTCACCCTCCAGGAAATGCTCATGTTCTTCCTGATTAACGACATGATTGTTCCGGGATCGACTTACTGGAACATGGTGTTTGGCCGGCTTCCGGGCGAGGTATGGCAGGACAAAGAAGGAGTAGAGACGGTCCGCCACTTTGCGGCCAATGTCGCCAACCTGGTCAAGAAACTGCACGGCGATACGTAGGGGCGAGCGGCGCTCGCCCCGGGGCCGAATCCGTCAGTTGACGGATTCGGCCCTACAAGCACGGACGGAGTCCGGCATGGAAGGTCTGATTCCCCTCGGCAAGACCGACATTCGCATTTCCCCTCTGGGCCTGGGCACCTGGCAATGGGGTGACCGCATGATGTGGGGTTACGGCAAAACCCACACCGATAGCGACATTCACGAGGCTTTCCATGTCAGCCTGCAATCCGGCGTCAGCTTCTTCGACACCGCCGAGGTTTATGGAAAGGGGCGATCGGAGCAATTGTTAGGCGCGTGCCTGAAGGAAGCCGGGCAATCCCCGCTCGGGGCGCCCTTGGTCGTGGCGACGAAGTTCATGCCTTACCCCTGGCGGCTGCGGAAAGGCATCTTGCTCTCGAAGCTGCGTGCCAGCCTCGCCCGCTTGAAGTTGGAACGTGTGGACCTTTACCAGATTCACTGGCCTTTCCCGCCCGTGCCCATCGAGACGTGGGCCAATGCGCTGGCGGACGCCGTCGAGGCCGGACTGACGCGCGCGGTAGGCGTGTCGAATTACAACTCCGCCCAGATGTTACGTGCTCACTCCGCTCTGTCGAAACGCGGTGTCCTGCTGGCGTCCAACCAAGTCGAGTTTCATTTGCTCAATCGGCGCGTCGAGCACAAAGGTTTGTTAAAACTCTGCCACGAGTTGGGTGTCACCCTGATTGCCTACAGCCCTCTCGCCAAGGGGATGTTGACGGGCAAATACACCCCGCAGACTCGCCCGCCGGGGCTACGCAGCTACCTCTTCAGGCGGGCACGACTCGGCAAGATTCTGCCGCTGATTCAACTCCTGCGCGCAATTGGAGCAGCCCACGAAGGCAAGTCCCCGGGCCAAGTGGCGTTGAACTGGGTGATCTGCAAAGGGGCTGTCCCCATCCCCGGGGCCAAGAACGCTCGCCAGGCACAGGAAAATGCCGCCGCTTTAGGCTGGCGGCTGGCCGAGGCGGAAATCGCGGCCCTAGACGAGGAAAGTCAAAAGCTCGCAGTCGCCTGAGACTCCGAACTGGAATATAATCCCTACGCCGATGACCCTTTGTGCAAACTGCGGTGGAGAGATAACCGGAGGGGCGCGCTTCTGCGCGAACTGCGGCAAGCCTGCAACTCCGTTCACGGAACTGCCGACTGAAGCCCCAACCCCCCGGACGCCCCGGCGGCCAGGCTCGCCTTCGCCGGGCACGGGACGCCCCGGCTCGGGCCTCGTGACGGATACGGGCCGGTTTGCACCGGGCCAAGTCCTGGGCGAGCGTTATCGGATTATCGGCTTGCTAGGCCGCGGCGGCATGGGCGAAGTCTATCGCGCCGACGACCTGAAGCTGGGCCAGGCGGTGGCGCTCAAGTTTCTTCCCGAGAGTCCCGCGGCGCCAGGCCAGTCGGACGCCGACGCCACCGCGATGGCAGACCGCTTCCGTGCCGAGGTGCGCAATGCGCGCCAAGTCTCGCATCCGAACGTGTGCCGCGTTTACGACATCGGTGAAATCGAGGGCCGGCTATTCCTCTCCATGGAATACGTGGATGGCGAGGACCTGGCCACGCTGCTGAAGCGCATCGGACGGCTGCCGCCCGCCAAGGCGCTCGAAATCGCCCGCCAACTCTGCGCGGGGCTCGCCGCCGCGCACGACAAAGGCGTGCTGCACCGCGACCTGAAGCCCTCGAACATCATGATTGATGGCCAGGGCCGCGCCCGCATCACCGATTTCGGACTCGCCGTGCGCTCGGAGGATGAGCGGGGCGAAGGAGGAATTGTCGGCACCCCCGCCTACATGTCCCCTGAACAGCTTGCCGGGCGGGCCGCCACGGTCAAAAGCGATCTCTACGCGTTGGGCCTGGTGCTCTACGAGATTTTCACCGGCAAGAAGGCTTTCGAGGCGGCGACGCTGGCGGAGTGGAAACGCAAGCACGCGCAAGAAACGCCTACCGCGCCCTCGAGCCACATCGCGGACGTTGACCCGGCGGTCGAGCGGGTGATCCTGCGCTGCCTCGAGAAAGACCCGCGCCAGCGGCCGGCTTCGGCGCTGGCGGCGGGCGAGACGCCATCGCCTGAACTTGTCGCCGCCGCGGGCGAAACCGAAGGCTTCCAGCCCCGCGTCGCCGTGGCGTGGCTTGCTTCCGTCCTTATCGGGCTAGCCGCCGTCTGCGCGCTGAGCGACAAGGTCTACATGACCGGAATGGTGCCCCTGCCAAATCCTCCTGAGGTTCTGGCCGCGAAGGCGCACGAACTGCTCCAGCAATTCGGCTACACCGCGCCTGCGGTGGACTCGGCTTCCGGCTTCTTTCAGGACGACGACTATCTGCAATACATCGAAGAGCACGACAAGACCCCCAATCGCTGGGAACAACTGAAGTCAGGCAATCCTTCGGCGATCGAGTTCTGGTATCGCGAGAGCCCGCGTTATCTCCTGCCGGTATCGCTTTTCAGTGTCGGGTCCGTCGGGCCCGCCGATCCGCCGCGATATTATTCCGGGATGACTTACGAATGGCTGGACCCGGGCGGACGGCTGGAGCGTTTCGAGCGGGTGCCTCCCCAAATCGACCCATCAAGGGGAGTGGCTCCGGCGCCCGACTGGCCGATGCTGTTCAAGGCCGCCGGACTGGACATCGCGCAGTTCAAGCCCGCTGACTCTGAGTGGACGCCGTCCCAGTGGAGCGATACGCGGGCGGCTT
>Ga0326728_10003272_pt1 | contig 50894 bp, 44 predicted proteins | sample MB3enrmetagenome_FD_207602 | JGI IMG/M metagenome (GOLD analysis project Ga0326728, IMG submission 207602) | Lab enriched peat soil microbial communities from McLean, Ithaca, NY, United States - MB31MN | ecosystem: Environmental > Terrestrial > Soil > Wetlands > Peat | place: USA: New York... | reverse complement strand
TTCGCTGTGCGAACGACTCCGCTTCCTCAGGATGACAAGGGTTGGGTTGGCGGGATGCAGAGCCCACGTTTCGGGAAGGGCGAAGGAGCGGGAACTGGACAGATCCGCTGCGGGGGCCTAGCCCCCAAGAAATGCATAGATCCTTCGTTGGGAGTCGTTCGCTGTGCGAACGACTCCGCTTCCTCAGGATGACAGCGTGGTGGCACGAGCGGGGACGCTCGCGCCTGCATTGAATCTTCGTGCGGAGGTGGCGCTCCGCTGGACGGACGAGGGCGTCTGTCCCTACGTGAGCTACGTAATCCCCAGCTTTTTCTGCATCTGTTCCAGGGAAAGGCCCTTGGTCTCCGGATATACGAACAGAACCACGAAGAACTGCAGGACCATCATCAGGGAAAAGAAAACGAATGGATAGCCGCCGGAAGAGGCGGCCAGCAAGGGAAACGTTCCCGAGATGGCCGCGTTCATGAACCAATGCGAGAAGCTGCCCAAGCTTTGGCCTTTGGCGCGCACGACGTTGGGAAAAACTTCGGAAAGATATACCCAGATGACCGCGCCCTGGGAAAACGCAAAGCTGGCGATGAAGCCGATGAGCAGCCAAAGCAGGAAGCTCTTGTGCTGGCCGGTGAAAAAAATAGCTGCGATGCCGGCGTGGCTGGCAGCCATGCCGACGGCGCCAACCAGGAGCAGAGTTTTGCGGCCGATTTTGTCGATCACGGACATGGCCAGAATGGTGAACAGCAGGTTGGTGGCTCCGACGGCGACGGCTTGCAGATTGCCGGAAAGTTTGCTGAAACCGGCGTGAGCAAAAATGTCGTTGAGGTAATAGAGGACGGCGTTGATGCCAGAAAGCTGGTTGAACATCCCGATGGTCACGGCGAGGAAGATGGGAAAGAGGTATTTTCTGGAGAACAGGGTTTCCGCCGCCTGTTGCTGTTCGAAGTGAATGGACTGGACGATATCCTGCAACTCCTGCTCGAAGTTGGGTTCGCCGGTCCGCTGGAAGACGGCTCTGGCTTCGGCGATGCGTCCTTTCTTGACCAGCCAGCGCGGGCTGCGAGGAATGGTGAACAGCAGGAGAAAGAACAGTGCCGCAGGAATTGCTGCGACGCCCAGCTCCCAGCGCCACTCCGATGCGCCGAAATGCTGGAGCACGATCAGATAGTTGGAAAAGTAGGCGAGCAGAATGCCGAACACGATGTTGAACTGAAAGAAACCAACTAAGCGCCCGCGGAGGTTGGCGGGAGCGATTTCGGCGAGGTACATGGGTCCGAGGACGGAAGAGCCGCCGATGCCCAGGCCGCCGATGATGCGGAAGGCGACCAGCGAATGCCAACTCCAGGCGGAAGCGCAGCCCAGAGCGGAAATGAGATAGAGAATGGCCAGGAGGCGCAGACTGTCGCGGCGGCCGTAGCGTTCGCCGGGAAGTCCGGCAAACATTGCGCCCAGAATTGTTCCCCAAAGAGCGCTGGCGACGGTTACGCCCAGCAGCGCGGGAGATAGTTGGTAAGTTTGGGTAAGAGCAGCGGTGGTTCCGGAAATGACGGCGGTGTCGAAGCCGAAGAGAAGGCCGCCCAAAGCGGCGACAGCGGTGCTCTTGGCCAGGTATGAGTTCAGTTTCATAGCAAATTCCGTTTGCTCCGTTGTCGTTCTGGTAGAGACGTAGCTAAGCTACGTCTCTACGGCCGAGTGCTAATGGCAAGATGCAGCCCACATCACCAGGTTACGGTAATGGCGGAGCTGTTTCTGGCGATGCGGACGACGCAAATTGCAGCTTTACCGTCTTGATCTCGTACGGTTTGGTGTGTACGGTGACGACGTTGTCTTGCGGCGCAAGAGCCGCAACCGGCTTTTCCATGAGATCGGTGTCGGAAGCCGATGCCACTTTCCTCGGAAGGTGCAGTTTTACATCAGTTTCTTTCCCACTCCACTCGTAGAAGCGCAGGATGAGAGCGGAGTCGTCTTCCGCCTTTTTCATCGCCGTGAGCACTACGTTGTCAGGTTCCACCTGAAGAAAAGAATACTCAGGCGGGAGCGTGCCCTGATGGTTGCCGGCCTGTACGGGGATCAGCGGGGAATTCAGTTCATATCCGCGGCGGATGGTCTGGGCTTCGCGCCAAGTTGCGGCGTGCGGATACAGCGCGTATGTAAACGCGTGATGGCCCTCGTCGGCATGCGGGTCAGGCCATTCCGGCGAGCGCAACAATGAGAGGCGGAGCACGTTGCCTTTGGCGTCGTATCCGTACTTGCTGTCATTGAGCAAACTAAAGCCGTGTTGGGAGTCGGAAAGATCGGCCCAGCGCTGCGCCGGCACTTCGAACCGGGCTTGCTCGGCGGGCGTGCGGCGGGTGGTTGGGCGGTCAATCGTGCCGTAGGGAATCTCGAATGTGGCTTTGTCATTGTGCGCACTGAGAGGAAAGGCAACTTTGAGCAGAATGTGCTTCTCGTGCCAGTCGGCTTGCACTTTCACGTCGACGCGCGGGACACCGGCATACATGGTGACGTCCTGGGTAAACGTCGAATTCTGAAAGTGCTGCTTGATGCGGATCACGGCGCGCAGGGGCCCATTCTCCACCAGCTTGACTTCGTCGGCTTTGTCGAGGTCCCAATGCTGCTGTTCAAAATCGGCGTCAATGTTCCAGGCGTCCCAGCGCTTGGGTTGGTCGTGGAAAGCTTGCAACAGGTTTCCGCAGACAGAATTCTTAGGGCCACCGGAATCGGTTTCGGATGGAGCCAGCGCTTCTGTCTGGCTGGTTTTATTGAAAATACTGGTCATGCAACCGGTTTGCGGATCGATGCGGATGCGGAGGAATTCGTTTTCAAGCAAATCCTGCGCCGCTTTCAGACGCGAGCGACTGGGGGAGGGTTTTGCCACTGCTTGTACAAGATAGGTTTCATAGCCCAAGGCCGGAGTATGGGTCAGGACCAGCAAGCGGGCGCGGTTGGTGCCAGGTTCAATGGTCAACAACTGCGACTCTGCATCTTTTCCGGTTGAATCCAAGACTCGGACGTGCTCGGCCGGGCCAGGCAGTTGGGCTTCGATCTCAATGACCTCGGTTCGTGGCCAAGCGAGGGAATTGAACACCGCGACGGGTACGCCCGCGCCCTGAGTATTGATATGGGCGGCAATCTGCCTGAGCGCGTCCTTTGTGATTTCATTTCCGGTGCGGGCGACGTCTTCCAAATTGCGCTGAGCGTCGAGATAATTCACAGCGATGCCGGAGCCGGGCATGATGTCATGAAAGTGATCGAAGAGCAGGTTCTTCCAGGCCAACTCAAAGTCATCCTGGGGATAGGGGCGGCCGAAAAGCGAGGCTAGCGATGCGTACTTCTCAGCGTCCAGCATCAAATCCTCGTCGCGCCGAATGCGGCGCTTGGTCTCAGATTGGGTTGTAAACACGCCTCGGTGATATTCGAAGTAGAGTTCGTCGCGCCAGGTTGGCACTTGCAGGTTGGGGAGTTCCTGCTGCAGGTCGGCGAAGAAATCCTTGGCAGTGCTGAATTCAACTTTGGGGAAAACGGTGGTCGGCAGCCGGAGGCGGTTGGCATTGTCCAGCATGGTGCGGGTGGGGCCACCGCCGTGGTCGCCGACGCCGTACAGGTAGAGCATCTGCGGTGAGTCCGTCAGGTTATGCCCGTAAATCGACGGCGCATAGAAGGAAAAGTCTTTTGTGATCTGCTCGGCATTGAACTCGTTAGCGTATTCGTGAGGGAAGTAGGTGAGCAGACGGCTGCCATCCGGCGCCTCCCACCAAAATAGCCGGTAAGGGAAGTGGGTGTAATCGGTGGCCCACAGCAGCTTTGAGGTCACGAAATAATCAATGCCGGATTTCTTGTAAATCTGCGGCAGTTGCCAATTGTAGCCGAAAGAGTCCGGGTTCCAGCCGATGTGAATGTCCGCGCCGAAGTTTTTCTGAAAATATCGTTTGCCGACAAGAATCTGCCGCACCAGAGACTCGCCCGCCGGCATATTCAAGTCCGGTTCGACCCACATGCCACCGATGACTTCCCACCGGCCTTCTTTGACGCGCTGCTGAATCTCCTTGAACAGATCCGGGTACTTCTCCTGCATCCATTCGTAGGTTCGGGCCGACGACATGGTGAACTTGAAATCGGGATATTCACGCATCAGATCCAAGACGGTGCGAAAGGTGTCGCGCACCACTTCCACGGTCTCGGTCCAGGGCCACAGCCAGGCCATATCGATGTGCGAGTTGCCGATGGCGCGCACGGTGAAATGCTTGAGCCATGGATTCAGAGCTTGCAGTTGCATCTGCGCCTGACGCAGGCAGGCGTCAAAACCAGCTTGGTCGCCACGTTCGAGCGGTGTGAAGTCGATAGCTCTCACTGCCGTTGCAAGTGCTTGCTCACGCTCGGTTCTGCCAGCTTCATAGGCGGTGATCATGGGGCGCGCGGCCAGGATTTCCGTATACAACAGGGCCGGATCAGGCCGGCTCGCGGGCGGTTCGACGGTCAATTGACTTTGAAGCAGGACGGTTTCCACATCACCCGCATCCACGCGCGCCGCGATGAGAAATTTCTGGCCGGGTTGCGCATTCTCACTCAGCAGGATGGGTTCCTGCACGTCTTCGTTGCCGCGAGACACCAGCGAGCCATTGGAGAACACCGTGATCATGGCCGTGCCCTCGCTGGCTACGCGCAAGTCGAGCTTCAGGCGCGAGCCTTGAATCGCGTACCCGTTGATCTTCTCCGGCACTTGAATCCACTGCCGCAGGACGCGTGCACCCTTCCAGTGCGCGCCCTCCTTGAGCGCCTGCCGGTAGGGAAGATTCTTCACTGCCATGACCGGCCAACTGGAATCATCCAACGACGGATCTTCCGGGCGGGCCAGATCGTCATGGAAGCGCCAGTTTGGCACCGCGAGCACGGTCAGCGACTGCAATCGGTCAAGAACAGGCTGATCGGGATTGAACGATTCCGCTGCGCGAGCGGTCTCTTGCGCCCAGCCCAGAGTCGCCGAAAGAAAGAGAACAAATGCGCAACCTGCGACGCATTTCGTTGTATTAGATCGCTTCATGAAAGCCTCCTGCCGCTGCCGGTCCTACAGGGATGGTCAAGCGGCTGATCTGGCATTTTGTTTTCACGTAAGTGCCAAGAATATACCGGCAGCCGGTGTGAGATAATTTTTTCCGAGGAGAAATATGGCAGAGCATAAGGTTTTCTGCGTCAAGCTGCAGAAAGAACTTCCCGGACTGGACGAACCCCCGTTCGACACCGATCTGGGTCGAAAAGTCTATGACAATGTTTCGCAGCAGGCGTGGGGCATGTGGATGGACTTCTGCAAGATGTTGCTGAATGAGTACCGCCTCAACCCGGCCCGCAAAGAGGACCAGGAGGCCATTGTCAAACAGATGGAACAGTTCTTTTTTGGTGAAGGCGCCGCGTTGCCTGCCCAGTACGTGCCTCCGACCCACTAGGAAGCGCTGATTAGGTCTTTGCCGGCGAAACGGGATGCGCTGAGGGTGCAACCCTCAGCGGGTAAAGCCGCTTGCATAACGGGCTTCAGAGGCATGGTTGAACAGCTTGCGGAAAAACTCTGATCCGCGCAGATTTTGGGAAGGGCATGACTTCAGTCGTGCCGCTAATTCGCCGAAAATGTGCCCGCGCTTCAGTGTGTGCGTGAGAACCTAACCGCTTTGTCATCACTACGCGCCTTAGCGCCTGAGGTCTGAAAGCGACTTTTTCCGCAGCCTGTGAAGGCATGCCCTTTCACGACTCCTCGTGAAGCGACTTAATCAGAGTCTCCCCAGGAAGCGCAGCGGAGGGCGCTCGTAACCCCCGGATGGTTACCTTCGGAGTTACTTATTGACTGGCTTTTAACCGGGGGTTCATCGTTCCGTAACATGGCTGTGCTACCCGTAGAGTATGGGTGCATCGGTCTGCGACACGCTGATTCTCTCCGACCTGCATTTGGGGGCGGAGTGCAGCTTTGCTCGTGAGGCGACCAATCTGCTGAAGCAGTGCCGCTTTCAGCGGCTGATTCTGCTGGGAGACATTTTCGCCGACCTGAATTTTGGCCGGCTGACCAAGCAGCACTGGAAGTTTCTCGGGCTGATCCGCAAGCTGTCCAATCCCAAACGAAAAATCGAAGTGGTCTGGGTTGAAGGCAACCATGACCACGGCCTGGCCAATGTGATGTCACATCTGGTCGGAGTGCGGGTGTACCAGGAATACGTTTGGGAATTCGCAGGGAAACGGCATCTGGCCATCCACGGGCATCAATTCGACCGGTTTGTGGTCAACACCCTGCGTCTGAACTACCTGGGCACGCTGCTTTATCTGCAACTGCAACGCCTGGATTTGCGAGGCAAACCGATCACGCGGTTCATCGATCGACTGAACACGCGCTGGCTGCGCATGTCGGAAAAAGTGGCGCGGGGCGCTCTGTTTCACGCCCGCCTGCGCCAGGCGGACCGGGTTTTCTGCGGACATACTCACGACGCACTGCAGCAGGCGAAAGATGGGATCGAATATTACAACTCCGGCGGATGGGTGGACAGCCGGTTGACTTACGTCACCGTTGACGCGGACGGCGTGCAGATTCGCGAGTATCGTGAAAGCCCGGTCGATGGTGATGAACACCCAACGGATCACGATACAACGCTGGATGAACTCTCGGATGAATCGGAGTTGATGGAAGAAACGCAATATGAGACCATCACCGACTGAGAAAGGGACAAGGGCCGTGTGCCAATGGCCGGTGAGGATTGCGTAAACTGACCGTCGTGTTTCACCACGCCGGCGGGGGACACCGCAGCACCGCTGAGGCTCTCAAGGCGACGCTGACAGCGCAAAAACGGCCATGGGAAGTGGAACTGCTCAACCTGCAGGACCTGCTTGGCCCCATGGACGTGCTGCGCCGCAGCACGGGCTTGCAGATTGAGGATGCGTACAATTTCATCCTGCGCAAAGGCTGGACGCGGCTGAGTCCGCAACTTCTGGTGATCCTGCAAAGCACCATACGTCTTTACCACTCGCAAATCGTGAAAGCGTTGCGGAACTACTGGTCGCAACATGCGACGGACTTGGTACTGTCGGTGATTCCGCATTTCGATCGCGAACTGGCGGAGAGCCTCAATGGCAACGGAACTCGGCCACCGTTCGTGACCTTGCTGACCGATCTGGCGGATTATCCTCCGCGGTTCTGGATGGAGCGCGAATCGGAGTACCTGATTGTTGGAACCGAACGGGCGAAGCAGCAGGCGCTGGCGATGGGGCATGCGGCCGACCACATTTTTGAAACCTCGGGAATGGTTTTGAAGCCGAGGTTCTATCAGAAGCCGGAGATCGATCGCGCGGCGGAACGCAGGCGGCATGGCCTGGAACCGGATTGTCTGACAGGGGTTGTACTGTTCGGAGGGCATGGCTCACAAGTCATGCTCGACATTACGAAGAAACTCGACGAGGCAGATGCGGGCGTGCAGCTGGTTCTGATTTGCGGACACAATCAGAAGCTGGCCGCGCAACTGAAAAGCCTGCACCCGAAAAAGCCGCTTCTGGTGGAAGGTTTCACCACGAATGTTGAGTACTACATGGCGCTGGCTGATTTTTTCATTGGCAAGCCGGGCCCGGGATCGATTAGCGAAGCTTTGCAATTTCATCTGCCGGTGATTGTGGAATGCAATGCCCGCACGCTGCCGCAGGAGCGGTACAACGCGGAATGGGTGACGGAGAAGGGTTTCGGCATCGTGCTGACCAGCTTCAAGGAAATTGCATCCGGAGTGCAACGGTTGCTGGAGCCTTCGACCTTCGCGCAACTGCGAAGCAACGTGGGCACGTATGCGAATCGCGCATTGTTTGAAGTGCCGGTGATCCTGGAAGAATGTCTGAACCGGGCGATGAGTGCGAGCGAGTCGAGGCCAGGGCCGCGGGAAGAAGCCACCGTAGTCCAGCCGCACTAAGAGTCATCCAAGTAGCGCCGCCGTCCTCGGCTGCTGTCAGGCGAGTGCCTCGTCCGCCGAGGGTAGAGTGTCTCCCGCTATACTGAGTTCCGCATGGAGACGCGGGAGTTTGTCACCCATTCACCGGAGGAGACGATTGCTCTGGGGCGGACGCTGGCGGCGATGCTGGCTCCGCCCAAGCTGGTGCTGCTGCGCGGAGAGCTGGGCGCGGGCAAGACGACGCTGGTCAAAGGGATCGCTGAGGCCTTCCAGGCGGCTGCGGAAGAAGACGTGACCAGCCCCACCTTTACCCTGATTCATGAATACCACGGGCCGACGGCCAACCTGTATCACATCGATTTGTACCGCGTGGATACGCCGCGGCAGCTGGAGACGCTAGGGCTGGACGATCTTATGGCCGAAAACAGCGTTCTGCTGATCGAGTGGGGCGAAAAGTTCCCGCGCTTTGTGCGGGAGCGGGATGTGGAGATCGTGCTGGAGCGAATGGGCGACGAGGAGCGGACAGTAAGAGTCAGCACGCGCTGAAGCGAAGCCACACGCTTCTAGCTACTGACCACTGCTCCTCAGAACCCCATGATGTTGTAGCCGCAATCCACGTAGAGGGTTTCGCCGGTTATGCCGGAACTGGCGTCGGAAGCGAGAAACACTCCTGCAGTTCCCACTTCGCCGACTTCGACGTTGCGCTGCAAGGGGGCGCGCTCAGCGTGGGATTTCAACATATTGCCTAACCCGGAGATGCCGCGAGCTGACAGGGTCTTGAGCGGTCCGGCAGAAATAGCGTTTACTCGAATGTTTTTCTTGCCTAAGTCCCAGGCGAGGTAGCGCACGGTGCATTCCAGGGCAGCTTTGGCAACACCCATCACGTTGTAGTTGGGGACGACTTTTTCCGCGCCGTAATAGGTCATGGTGATGATGCTGCCGCCGTCGCTCATGAGCGGCGCGGCCGCGCGCGAAACCGCGATCAGTGAATACACGCTGACATCATGGGCGATGCGGAAGCCCTCGCGGGTGGTGTTCACGAAATCGCCCTTCAACTCGTCCGGCGGGGCGAAGGCCACGCTGTGAACCAGCACATGCAGCTTGCCATAGCGTTCTTTGAGCTGGCCGAACAAACGTTCGATCTCGAGGTCGCTGGTCACATCACACATGAAAGCATCGGCGCCGGGCAGGGACAGGATCAGGTCTTTGGCTTCCTGCTCCAGCCGCTCGTTCTGACAGGTGATGGCCATCTTTGCCCCAGCCTGGTGCAGACCCTGCGCGATGGACCAAGCGATGCTGCGCTGGTTGGCCACACCGAACACGACTGCCACTCGGCCTTCAAGCCCAGAATGCATTTGTTTCTCCTGCAGGAAAATGGAACTCAAAGCATACCAGCGGCGTCCATTCTTTTACCACCAAGGCGCGGAACCGGAACGAATGAATTCGGCGATGCAGCCGGATGGGAGCGAGGAATCCTTATGGTAAGGCGCGGTTTCCCCAGGAAAAATGCAGCGGAGATGCTAAAATAAGCAATCAAACTTATGCCATTGAAAACATTGTTTTTGAACCCTCCGTCGTTTGAAAATTTCGATGGGGGAGCGGGCTCACGCTGGCCGGCGACGCGCGAAATCGAGTCTTACTGGTATCCGGTGTGGCTGGCGTATCCGACGGGAATGTTGGAAGGCGCGCGGCTGCTGGATGCGCCGCCGCACCACGTGTCGGCGGAGGAGACCGTCAATATTGCGCGCGACTATGAGTTCCTGGTGCTGTTTACCAGCACGCCCGGCTTTCCGGGAGATATCCAACTGGCGCAGAAGATCAAGGAAGTCAATCCTGGGATCAAGATCGCCTTCGTGGGACCGCACGTCACTGTGCTTCCGGAAAAAACCTTGAAGGATTGCCCGGCCATTGATTTTATCGTCCGCAAGGAGTTCGATTACGCCACGGTGGAGTACGCGCAGGGCAAACCGGTGGAAGAGATTCTGGGCGCGTCTTATTTGAAGAATGGGTCGGTCGTGCATAACGCCGACCGGCCACAGGCTCAGGATCTGGATGCTTTGCCGCACGTCACCGACGTCTATAAGCGTGATTTGGACGTGACGAAGTACAACGTTCCGTTCCTGCTGCATCCTTTCGTTTCGCTGTACACCACGCGCGGCTGCCCGGCGCAGTGCACGTTTTGCCTGTGGCCGCAAACCTTGAGCGGGCATCCGTGGCGCAAGCGATCGACCGACGATGTGGCGCGGGAAATGGCCAAGGCCAAGGAATACTGGCCGGCAGTGCGGGAATTTTTCTTCGACGACGACACCTTCAACATTCAAAAGGCGCGGACCATCGAGCTGTGCGCCAAACTGAAGCCGTTGAACCTGACCTGGTCCTGCACTTCACGCGTGACCACCGACTACGAGACGCTGAAGGCGATGAAGGAAGCCGGCTGCCGGCTTTTGATCGTGGGCTACGAGTCGGGCGACCCGCAGATTTTGAAGAACATCAAGAAGGGCGCGACGGTTGAGCGAGCGCTGCAGTTCACCAAGGATTGCCACAAGCTGGGCTTGGTGGTTCACGGTGACTTTATTCTCGGTTTGCCGGGCGAAACGCGGGAGACCATTCGCAACACCATCAACTTTGCCAAAACGCTGGACGTGGAAACCATTCAGGTTTCCGTGGCGCACGCATATCCGGGCACGGAATTATACGAACATGTAGTGAAAAACGGCTTCATGGTGTCGGGCAGCAAGATGGTGGACGACGGCGGACATCAGATTGTGCAGGTCCAGTATCCCGGGCTACCGGCGGAAGAAATCATGGCGGCCGTGCATCGCTTCTACGATGAGTATTACTTCCGCCCCAAGGCAGTATTCCGCATCCTGAAGAGATCGGCGTTCGACGGGGTGGAGCGCAAACGGCTGTACCGTGAGGCCAAGGCCTTCCTCAAACTGCGCGCCACGCGCAACAAGTGGGTGAAGGAACAGCGCCACCAGCACGAGACGGCAACCGCGGCCGCGCCGGCCAAGGCCTAGGAGTCAGGTGAGTTTTCGCAAGTATCTGGTGCTGGCGGGCGTGACTTTGTTTTCTGCCGTAGGCGATACACTGCTCGCCCGCGGCATGAAAGAGACGGGCAGCATTTCGCTGCAACATCTGAGCAGCATCTTCCTGGTGGTGCTGCACCCCGGCGTGGCGCTGGGGATTTTTTTTCTGTTCGCGTTTTTTGCCTGCTACCTGACGGCGCTTTCCTGGGCTGATCTCACCTACGTGCTGCCGGCGACTTCGCTCAGCTACGTGCTGGTCGCGCTGGTAGCGCGGTTTTGGCTGCATGAGAACGTCAGTCTGAGCCGCTGGCTGGGGGTGGTGTTGATCTCGCTGGGGGTCGGTTTCGTCACCCAGGGACCGGCGCTCACGCATAAGCCGCGTGCGGCGGGGTCCCATTCTTCGGCAGAGCCGGCAGTGACGGAGGCGCAGCAATGAGCCAGATTTATGCCTGGTGCGCCGTAGCGGTGATCGTGCTGATGTCCACCGCGGGGGACGTTCTGCTCTCCCGGGCAATGAAACAGGTCGGGCATGTCGGCCAAGTATGGCGCAGCCGCGGGTTGTTCGTGGTGATTGGGAGAACGCTGGCGAATCCGAATTTTCTGCTCGGGGTTGCCGCGATGGCAACGGCCTTCTACAGCTTGTTGTTTGGTCTTTCGTGGGGAGATATGAGTCTGGTAGTGCCGGCTTCGGCGTCGCTTACATTTGTGGCGAGCGCGGTAGCGGCGAAGCTGTTTCTCCATGAGCACGTGGACCGGCGGCGATGGCTGGCAGCCCTGCTAGTGGCGGTGGGAGTAGTTTTGCTGGCGCGATAAAACACCGGGTCCCCGTTCGACTCGCTGCGCTCGCTCAGGGCAAACTCTCCACTCCGCCTTCCCTATGAAACTATTGCGCTGCCCAGCCCCAAAGAGTGTGATACCGTGCTGTGATACATAACTGGGTGTGCGGGATGGAGTATTCCCCCAGTAACGATCCCAGGCGGTCAACTCTGTCCCGCCTTGAACTGTAATAGCCATGACTTGACCTTGCACACCAAGCTGTTGACGAGGTCGCTACCGTCAGGCCGCAACAGGAATCTTGAGCCCAACGGAGGGGCGAACAAACGGCGCAAAGTTGTGCAAACGCCGTTAGGGGAAGTTGACCGATCTTCCCCACGCCTCATTATGGAATGCCCTTGCCCACCGGGGCTATAATGATGGCGTTCGGCGCACGGAGGATTCATGAAACCGCAGTCGTCCAGAACGCCTTCCAAACTCTCCGATTCTGTTCGCCGCCAGCTCGACATGTACGCGCTCGCAGCCAGCGCAGCGGGCGTGGGAATTCTGGCTTTATCTCAGCCAGCCGAGGCCAAGATTGTCTACACCAAAACCCACCGAGTTATCGGGCTTAACCAGCATTACAGGCTAGACCTCAACCACGACAAGGTGACTGATTTCATTCTCACGAATTCAACATGGTGTACGGATGACTTCATGTTTTTCGCGCAACGGGCAGGTGTGTCCGCCAGGCCTGGGAACGGTGTAGTAGGGTACATCAAAAGCGGCGGTTGGGTTCTCGCTTCAGCACTGCAGACGGGTCAGCGCATCGGCGGCAATCGCCAGCTCCAGGAAGGTGGGATAATGCTAAGCGCACCCAGCTTTGGGACCGACTGGGGCCAATGGTACAAGGCGGGAAATCGGTACCTCGGGCTGAAATTTGAGATCAAGGGGAAGATCCACTTTGGCTGGGCGCGGGTGAGCGCAGCCGGGAAGTACATGAGCGTCGAGATGACGTTAACCGGCTACGCCTACGAGACGACCCCCAAGAAAGCCATCATCGCGGGAAAGACGAAAGGGCCGGATGTAACCACCGTGCAGTCGGGTAGCCTCGGTAGGCTGGCACTGGGAAGAAAGTAGCCCGCTGGTAGAACACCTGCGTCCTAGCCGCGGCTGCTGAACGAGTGAAACATCGCGATTGCACTCAAAATCCCCCAAATTGGATACCGGTCTGTGTCCGATACGTGGGGTCTTGCCAGCCCTGTCCGCAAGGTCGAGTTCAAACTAATACACTTAAGCCGAGACTTCTGGGGGCACGCTGGTAGAACCTACCGAAAGCTCCGGTCGACACGACAATTCCGGAAAAATTTGACAAGTGCGGAACGGCTATCGCGCAAGATTGCTAGTGTCCTGAGTCAGAGATTCGTTTAAAAACTATGGGTAGTCCGGATGATTCACGCATTCGCGACCCCAGGGGCTAAAGTGTGCGCGTGAGAACTCGGTCGTCCCTCCGGGACTTTGGTCATCTTCTCCACTTTACCCAGCGCTGAAGCGCTGGGCTAGTATCGAGCGCCCCTCCGGGGCTGTTTTTTTTGTGAATCGGTCCCGCTGCCTCGCTGAGAATCTAGTTCTCACGCACACTCTAAAGCCGCTATTTTCAAAAGGGCACTATCGGCGCGGCTGAAGCCACGCCCTTTCAAAACGCCATTACTTTATCAAGGAATATCAGACTCAGGATGTTAGCTTTGGTGCGGCGGGCGGGACGCGCGCCGGACAGCCGCCGAGACGGCGGCGCTACTCAACTAAGTATCTGCATCAGACCCTCGGCAGGCAGGTCCGGCACCAGGAATTTCCCGCTTCCGCCGGTGGAGCGCACCAGAGCCTCAGCCGCGAGGTACCCGCTGCGTACGGCACCTTCCATAGTGGCTGGCCATCCGGTCGCGATCCAATCGCCCGCGAGAAAGACGTGCGGCCACGCCGTCTCCGGGCCGGGGCGGTAGCGATCCACTCCCGGTTTGGGCGAATAGGTCGCGTGGACTTCTTTGATCACCGTGGACTTCAGCAAGTTCGCGAACTGCGCTTCGGGAAAAAACTCGCGCAGTTCGGAAAGCGCAAGCTCGGTAATTTGCCGCTTCGGCTTCTCGACGAGAGACTTGGACGAACTCACAACCAGCTCGACATAGCTTCCATGCGCAGTAGCGCCGGCGTCCCGCCGGCTGTCTGGCGGGCGTCCCGCCCGCCCCGCCGAGCCAGCCAGCAACTTTGACTTGTGGAACATCCACTGGATGGTGCGGTCCAGCAGCACAGCGTGGTCGAGATCGGTGATCTGGCGATCGAACCAGAGGTGAATGCCGGTGATCGGAGAGCTGGAAAATTCCGCCAGATTTCTGCGCAGCGGCCCAGCTTGGACAGTTTGGGGCAGGATTGACGCCAGGCCGTTGAACGGCAGCGCCAGCACGAGAAAATCGAACAACTCCTTACGCTCTCCGGCGCACAACTGGACGCCGGTTGCTTGTGGCGCAAACGACTCCGCGCCACTGCGAAGGTGAACTTCTCCACCGCGCGCCGTGATGTAGTCCGCTGCGGCGCTGTAAAGATCGGTGAGGGGGACCGTAGGTATGCCCATCCTTCCCGCAGCGGCGGACTTCAAAAACGATTCCCGCACCACCTGGGCAGCATAGGGAACGGAAATTCGGTCGAGATCCTCGTTCAAAGCGCTGACCAGGATGGGCTTCCAGAAGCGGTCGATGGCGGCTTCGGTTTGTCCGCACTGCCGCAGCCAACTCAGAAAAGACTGGCCATTATCGTGCGGCAGTGACGGTGCCAGCACAGCCATTGCAGCGGCGATCGAGAGCTTGTCGGAAATGTTCAAGCATGGTGCGCGAAGAAATGAAGGCAAAGTGTGGAAAGGCGCGGGCAGGGAAGCGGCGCCAATCGCCGAGGCGCGTCCGCCGGGCTCGAGAAAAGTGAGGCAGTCATACCAGCGAATTTTCTGTTGCACTCCGAGCCGCTGGTAAAACTCGATCAAGTTGGTGCAGCAACCGAGCAGCACATGCTGGCAGTTGTCGACCACTTCGCCAGTGCCGGGATGCTGATAGGAGGAAGCGCGCCCGCCGAGGTAAGGACGTCGCTCGAACAGCGTCACGCGAAAACCGGCATCCGCCAGGGCACACCCTGCGGCCAGGCCCGCGAGACCGCCTCCGGCGATGGCGACGTGTGTTGCAGAGGCGGTGGGCATCACAGCAGGCGCTTGAGAAAGCCTTTCCACAAGACGAGGAGTTTCTCACCTGTGGTGAGGGCTATTTTCTTGCTGAACACGTCATATTGACGGGCGGCAATTTTTTCCAGCAGCTTGCGATAAATTGTCACCAAGACCCATAGCCCCGGCTGGCTGTCTTCATCGATTAACGGAAGCAGTTGTTCTCCGGCCTGGTAATATTCGCGGGCCCGGTTCGCTTCCATCTCGAGCAGAGGGCGAACGCGAGCGGCATCAGGCGCGGTTCGCAACTCGTGGGCGGTGATGCCAAACTTTGCCATGTCTTCTTCCGGCAGATAAACGCGGCCCATCGCGGCGTCTTCCTTGACGTCGCGGATGATGTTGGTGAGCTGAAAGGCAAGCCCGCAGCGCTCGGCGAGGGGCTCGGCTGCAGGGTCGCGATAGCCAAAGATTCGTATGCACACCAATCCCACAACCGAGGCCACGCCGTAGCAGTAGTCGCGCAGGTCTTCAAACGTACGATAGCTGACGAGCGGTTCCTGCTGCTCTGGAGGCTGGGCCGTCGAAGTCAGATCTCGGGCGGTGCCATACGCAAGCGCGTCGAGCAGCTCGAGCGGAATGCCGAACCGGCGCTGGGCGTCAGTAAGCGCGAGCAGGACCGGTTCCTCCGTGGGTTGACCAGCCAAGGCGCGGTGGACGGAATCCAGCCAGTCAACCAGCTTCTGACGGCGCTCCTGCAGAGGTAAAGAGGGGTCGTCCACGATATCATCGCAGCGGCGCATGAAGGCATAGACCGCGCACAGCGCCTGCCGCTTGGACTTGGGCAGCACCAGAAAGCCGTAGTAGAAGTTCTTAGCTGCCATCCGGGTGATACCGCGGCATACGGAGTAGGCCACCGTCAGCTGCGACTCGGAGGGAGTGAACGGAGCCGTCTGCACAGCGGCACTCATAGCAACTTGCCCCAAGCGGCGCGAGCTGCCAGCGCAAGCTTGCGCGCCTTGGAAATGGCTGGGCGGCGCCCCAGCACGTTGAATCCCTGGGCTTCAATCGCATTCAGAATCTCCTGCCCGCCGCGGCTGAACAGCTCCAGGTCGATGGCCAGTTCGCGGTCCACTTTTTCGACCAGCGGCAAACCACGCTCGAACCACTGGCGGGAACGATCCACTTCAAAGCGCATCAAGTCGCAGAACTGCGCCGTGTTGTGCTGGGCGGCGATGTCCTGTTCAGGCACCTGGAAGCGCCGGAGATCCTCCATTGGAAGATAGATGCGGCCTTTGGCGAAATCGACGCTCACATCCTGCCAGAAATTGGCCAGTTGCAGAGCGGTGCAAGTGCAGTCGGAAAGCGCCTGCCGCTCGGGATCCCGGTACCCGCAAAGGTAAAGCACAAGATGGCCAACGGGGTTGGCGGAATAGCGGCAATAGCCCAGCAGATCGTCGAAAGTTTCATACCGCGTCACTCGCTGGTCTTGGCGAAATGCGGTCAGCAGATCAGCAAATGTTTGCTGCGGGATTTCGAAGCGGCGCACCGTTTCTGCCAGAGCCACAAAGACGGCATGGCGCGGGCTGCCGGCATAGCAGGCGTGCAGCTCGGCTTCCCATTGATCGAGCAGTTGCAGCGAAACCGCTTGATTGCCGACTTCGTCTCCGAGGTCATCGGAAATCCGGCAGTAGGCATAGACGTTGAAAAAATGCTGGCGCAGGCGCGGCGGCAGGAACCAGGAGGCAACGGAGAAATTTTCGTAATGCGAGCGGGCGAGTCGCCGACAGTACTCCTGGGCCGCAGCCAAGCTGGGGGCCTGCGGCGGAATGGCGTACTCCGGCGGAAGGCTGTTCCAGCCCGTGGTTGCGGCGGAAGCACAGCTCCGAAGATCGTTGCTGGCAATGGATAACATCCGTTAGTTGCGTCGCCGGCGCTCCGTGGTCACGAAAAGACAGTTCCGGCTTAATCAGTTTGTGTGAGGACCGGTGCGCCGCTTTTCGGCGACGCTCACGACTCACTTCTGCCCAAAGCGACTGGCCTGGTCCTCACGAAGAGCGGTTCTCGCACAGGCGCCTAATGGCCCGGAATGATGGCCGTCTTAATGTCGCCGTTGCGGTTGAGCATGTGGCGGAGAACGTGCTGCAAACGCGAAAGCGGCGCTTCGTTAGTAATGTAGTCGGTGGAACGGACTTTCTTTTCGGCAATCAGCGCGAAGGCCTTCCGCACAGCCTCGGGCGTGTGGTGGAAAGTCGCTTTGAGCGTGATCTCGGAGTAATGCAAGCGGTTGGTATCCAACTGCACCTTGGTTCCGGTAGCGCATCCGCCAAAGAAGTTGACGGTGCCCCCCCTTCGTACCATACCGGTTGCCAACTCCCAGGCTTCGGGGCGCCCCACGGCCTCGACCACCACATCGCAGCCACGTTTTTCGGGGCTCAGGCGGCGGACGGCTTCGACGGGATCGATAGCTTTCGTGATCTGTACCACCTCGTGGGCTCCCATATTCTTGGCGGCGGTGACCTGCGAGTCGCGTTTGACTACGGCAATCACATTGCATCCAACCGTCCGAGCAACTTGCACAAACATCAGTCCAATGGGGCCGCCGCCGATGACCGCGACAGTGTCGCCGATCTCGACGCCGGTTTCATGCAAACCGCGAAGCACGCAGGCCAGCGGCTCGACCATGGCCGCTTCCTCAAAACTGGCGTGAGGAGGGATGGCCAGCATATTGGTTTCGACGATGCGCCGCGGAATGCGGATGTACTCGGCATAGGCACCATTGTTGAAAAGCAGGTCCTCGCACAGATTTTGCTGGTGCTTGGAGCAGTAAAAACACATGCCGCAGGGAGCGGAATTCAGGGCCACGACCCGCATGCCCTTACGAAAGCCGCGGACTCCGGTGCCAACTTCCTCGATCACGCCGGCCAATTCGTGACCGAACAGCGCCGGGGGCACGATCATGCGGGCGTGGTAACCGCGCTGGTACACTTTCAGGTCGGTGCCACAGGTCAGGGCGACGTGCACCTTGACCAGAACTTCTCCCTCCTCTAAACCTGGAATCGGAACTCTCTCGATCTTTACGTCCTCTTTGCCGTACAGAACAGCGGCAGTCATCTTTCCGTTCACTCTTGGCTCCTTCCCCAAGTGCTGTCCGCTTGAATTACGATTTTCATGGAATCCGGTTGGGGTTGGGCAGCAAAAGTGAGCGCCTCCACGCTGTTGGAAAGGGGAAAACGGTGGCTGATTAATGATTCCAAATTCATTTCACGGTCCACTACGAACCGCACCGAATCCTCTTGCAGCTCTACAGAGGCGCTATAAGACCCCAACAATGTTTTTTCGTCCACGCAGACAGAGGCAGGATCAATCACGACCTCGCCACGGGCTGTCTGCGCAAATAATAAAACCCTCCCGCCAGGGCGCACTGCATCAATCGCGGTACGAATCAGGGCATTGGCACCTACCGCCAAAATCACAGCGTCGGCGCCACGGCCCTCAGTCACCTCCCGCACGGCCTTCACCGTATCCACGCGGGAAGCGTCGATCCCAGCCTGCAAACCAAAGGAAGCTGCTATTGTAAGCCTCTGGGGATACAAATCGGAAGTAATTACGTGTGCTCCTGCTTTTTGTGCCAGACGGCTCAAAATGATACCGATGGGGCCTTGGCCAATTACCAGAACTGTTTCGCCAGTTTCGAGAGCCAGACGTTCAATCCCTTTCATGCAAGTATTCACCGGCTCTACGAAGCAGGCCTGCTCGTAACTGACGCCGTTCGGGACCCTGAAGGTTCCGCGCTGGACAATCCAATCCATCACCCGCACGTACTCGGCAAAACCGCCGCCGGAAGGCTCAAATCCGGCGGTGCATCCCACTTTCTTGTAGGTTTCGCACTGGGCGAAAGTCTGGTGGCGACAGTAGAAGCACTCGCCGCAAGGAACGTGGTGAAGAACCACGACGCGATCCCCCGGCTGAAACTGATGGACGCCCTCGCCAACCGCGGCGACCATGCCGGAGGTCTCATGGCCGAAAATGCGCGGCGCAGAGTGTGATCCCAGGGCAATCTTCTTGAGGTCGGTCGCACAAACCCCGCATGTGTGGACTCGCACCAGCATTTCGCCAGGGCCAATGCGAGGTACGACCACGGTCTCCCGGCGAACGTCATTCTTGCCGCGATAGACTGCGGCTTGCATAGTGGCGGGGATGGTGGCGGAGACCTCTGCGATAGAAATTTGTCCCACGATGGCCATCAGTTCAACCCTCCGGCGGCTCGCAACTCGGGAGCTGCTGACTGTCCAGCCTTTCGCAGGTAACGCTGCAGTTCGTCACCAAGCGCCCGCGAAGCTTTTGCGCTGTTTCTTCCCAACTGGAAAAGAGCAGGCCACAGCCCGGGACGCACGGCTGCAAACGCGGCCAACGCCGCAATGCGAAGCTGCCCATCGTGAGTTACAAACCGGCTTAGGTCCGGCATTTCGAAGCTCGCCTCATCGGAAATTGCCTTGAGCGCAGCGAAGTCAATGCCGTGGGTTCGCGCCGCCCGGGCCACCGCTGCCGCTTCCATATCGACCGCTTGTGCACCGTACGCGGCGGCCAAGCTCGCTTTCTGCGCCGAGTTGGCCACCGACGAAAAGCTCACCAGAGTTCCGTCGCCTGAAGCGGTTTCCGTACGGCTGCCATCGCCGGCATCGATTACCACGCGCGGCCGAAAAACCTGGCCGACCTGCAATTGTTGATCCAGCGCCCCCGCAAATCCCGCTGACAACAAAAGCTGCGGCTGGTAAAGCGCAACCGCAAATTGAGCCGCGCGGCGGGCTGCCTCGGAACCGATTCCGCCGCAAACCACGACTGTAGAATCCTGCTCGAAGAACCTGAAGTGACGGCCATCACGCTCATGCATGACTACGCGCCAGTTCTTTACCAGCCCGTTGATTTCCCGCTGCAGAGCGGCTACAACGACAATTTTGTATGAATGGGACAAGTTTCAAATTCTTGGGACCGACTTGGCTTTGTGACTAGGCATAGCCGTTCGCTCGAAACCAATCAACCGCCCGACGCATTGCGTCATCGACTGGAATTATCTTCCATCCCAGTTCGCGCTCCGCCATGGCGGAGGAGACAAACATCTTTTTTCTTCCCATGCGCACGGCATCGATGGTAGCGCGCGGTTCGCGCCGGAGGAGATGGCCGGTCACAACTTCGTCCACAACCCCGGCGGCCAACGCCATGGCATACGGCACTTTCACTTTTGGTGACGGCAAACCGGTGATCGCGGCCAGCCGGTCGAGAATCTGCTTCAGCGTGAGATTCTCCCCGCCCAGTATGTAGCGTTCTCCGCTGCGGCCTTTTTCCAGCGCCGCCACGTGCCCGCGGGCACATTCGGTTGCGTCCACCAGGTTCAATCCCGTGTCTACGTAGGCGGGAAACTTCTTTTGCAAAAAGTCCACCACGATGCGTCCCGTAGGGGTTGGCTTGATATCCCGCTCTCCTATCGGGGTGGTCGGATTCACGACCACAACCTCCATTCCGCTGCGGCCGGCTGCAATAGCGATCTGCTCTGCCATGAACTTTGACCGCTTGTACGGCCCAATCATTTGACCCAAGGACACCGGCGAATTCTCGTCGGCCAGCGACCCGTTTGCGGTGAAGCCCATCGTGGCGACGCTGGAAGTGTAGATCACGCGCCGAATGCCGTTCTTGCGAGCGGCTTCAAGCAGCCCGCGAGTGCCTTCGACGTTCGACCGGTACATCTGGTCGGGATCGCGCACCCACAAACGATAATCGGCGGCCACGTGAAATACCACCTCGCAGCCCGACATCGCTTTCTCAATCGATGCCGGCTCGCGCAGGTCGCCGACAACTTGCTCGGCGTTCAGGTCTGCGATGTTTCTCAGATCGCTGCTGCTGCGGACCAAAAGCCGTAGCTTAGCGCCCTGCTCGACGAGCACGCGAGCAACGTGGCTGCCCAAGAATCCGGTCGCGCCTGTGACAAAGACCAGCATTTAGCACTTAGCTCTTAGCCTTTGGCTCTTGGCCTTAGCCTCCGGCGTTTAGCATTTGAGCCATCACCACCGAACTCTGTGGGCCAAATACCATGCTGCACTAATTTGCCAAGGCGATGAGCCAAGGGCCAAAAGCCAAGGGCCAAAAGCTAATAGCCAATCTATTCCAGCTTCTCCGGCTCGAGCGAGATATTGCTCTCGCCCGCTGCCTTTCTTTCCCAATAACTGCGAACCCAGTTCTCCCAGCTCTTGCCCGCGGCCATGTCGCGGCCGGTGAAAGCCAGGGCGGCGATGTCGCCATAGCAGACAGAGATCTTTCCACTGCCGTCTTTCGGCATCAGCCGGACGTAGGAGTCGACAAGCGATGTTCCGGTTCGCCGGTCGAAAATGTAACCCTCGATTTCGCTTCCGTCTTTGCGAGTGATGGTAACGTCGCCGCGATAGTCAAAAGCCTGTTCCAAGGAAGCGCGAAGTTCCTCGGGTGATGCGATCGCCGGAACCCAGCCTTGCAGATGCTCGCGCTCGACGCCGGTGGCGACTACAGCGGTGTCAAGATCGATCGCGCCATCGTGCGGGCCTGTTCTGCCTGACTCTCTGCCGCTCAAACCGTGGTTTCCTCCACACCAGTCTCGATCTGAACCAGGGGATTGAAGGAGTTGACTGGCTTCACCGGCTCTTCCAGCAAGCGCAAAGCAGAAGGATCATGGTAGCCGCCGAACAGGGTCGCCTTGGCAGTAGCCCACAGGCCGCTCAGCGAGCCGAACGTATCGTTGACCGCAGAAGCTTCGTAGCCGCTATGCACCATGCAGTTGGCACACTTGGGATTGCCGGACTCCGTGCCGTAACAATCCCAATCGGTAGTTGCGAGCAGCTCCTGGAATGTGTCCGTATAACCGTCCTGCAGGAGGTAGCATGGCTTCTGCCAGCCGAAGACGTTGAAGGTCGGCATTCCCCAGGGGGTACAGGGATAATCGCGCTTCCCCATCAGGAATTCCAGGAACAGCGGCGACATGTTGAAATGCCAGCTGGGCTTTCGGTTGGAGAGAATTGCCCGGAAGAGCCGGCGGGTGCGGGCGCGGCCCAGGAAATGGCTTTGGTCGGGCGCTTTCTCGTAAGAGTAGCCGGGAGAAAGCATCATCCCTTCCAAGCCCAAGTCCATCATTTCGTCGAAGAAAGCCCGCACGCTGCGAGGATCAGCGCCGTCGAACAACGTGGTATTGGTAGTGACGCGAAAACCGCGTGCCAGCGCCTCTTTCATCCCTTCGAGCGCCTTGTCGTAACCGCCCTCCAGGCAAACCGAAAAATCATGGTGCTCGCGCTGGCCGTCCAGGTGCACGGAAAACGTCAGGTACTTGCTGGGTTTGAACAGATGGAGCTTCTGCTTCAGCAGCAGCGCGTTGGTGCAGAGATAAACGTATTTCTTGCGAGCCACCAGGCCAGCGATGATCTCGCCGATCTGAGGATGCAGCAGGGGCTCTCCGCCGGGGATGGCGACGGTGGGCGCGCCACACTCGTCCACCGCGCGAAAACATTCCTCGGGCGTGAGCTGCATTTTCAGGACATGGGCCGGATACTGGATCTTTCCACAACCCGCGCAAGCCAAATTGCAGCGGAAGAGCGGCTCCAGCATCAGCACCAGCGGATACTGCTTGCGCCGCTTGAGCTTCTGTTTGAGGACGTAGGTTGCTACCGTCCAAGCCTGTGAAATGGGTACTGCCATCGTCTCTCTCTCCAGCGGCAAAGACGTAGCTAGCTACGTCTCTACGGAACGCAACGGTTAAGCGCTGCCGTTGCCCGCCATCACCTTGGTGTACGTTGTCAGCGCGATCAGCGGAAAATAATCACGGTACATGTGATATGCCAAATAAAACACGCGCGGAAAACCTGTCCCGGTGTAATGCGGCTCGTCCCAGGAACCGTTCGGCTTCTGGGTGCGGAGCAGATAGGCGATGCCGCGTGCCACGCTGTCACTGCGGGTGTCGTTAGCTGCCAGCAGACCCATGATGGCCCAGGCAGTCTGCGACGGCGTACTTGGCCCAACGCCCTTGCTACGCGGATCGTCGTACGAGTCGCAAGTCTCGCCCCAGCCGCCATCCGGGTTCTGCACCATGCGCAGCCACTCGGCGCCCTGCTGGATATAAGGCTCCTGATGATCGACGCCCATCGCCTCCAGGCCACGAAGCACGAGCATGGTGCCGTAAATGTAGTTCACGCCCCAGCGCCCGAACCAGGATCCATCGGACTCTTGTTCTTTGCGAACAAACTTGATCGCCTTCTTCACCCGCGGATCATTTCTGTCATATCCATAGGTGGCCAGCATTTCCAGAATTCGGCCGGTAATGTCCACGGTGGCGGGATCGAGCATAGCGTTGTGGTCAGCAAACGGGATTTGCTGAAACGCCATGCGATTGTTGTTCTTGTCGAAGGAAGCCCAGCCGCCGTTCTTGCACTGCATGGAAAAAATCCAGTCAATGGCTCTCTGCACCGATTCACGCTGGTAGCGGCCGTTGGGATGTTCCACGCGCGAGAGCCCCAAGCAGACCATGGCGCTATCATCCACGTCAGGATAGAACTCGTTGTTGTATTCAAAGTACCAGCCGCCAGGCTCGCCATCGGGGTTCTTTACCTTCCAGTCACCCGGATTGCGGATCTGCTTCTGCAGAATCCAGTCGGCGCACTTCACCATGCGAGGATCGTTCGCCGGAATTCCGGCATCGCCCAGGGCAAACAGGGCGTACGCCGTGTCCCACACCGGCGACTTGCAAGGCTGCATGCGGAAAGTGTCGTCTTCTTCGATCCCGAGCTTTTCAAACTCGTCAAGCGCCCGAATCAGTTGCGGATCGTCCATGGAATAGCCCAGGCAGCGCAGGGCAATGATGGCGTTCAGCATGGCAGGATAAATGGCGCCGAGGCCGTCGCTCATTTCAAAGCGCTCCAGCATCCACTTCTCGGCTCGCTTCAGTGCCAGCGAACGCAGCGGACGGATGTGCACGGCCTCGAACCAGTGCACCAACCGGTCCAGGACCAGGAAAAAATTTCGCCAGGAAACGAGCGGCTTCGACCAGCGCAGACGCATGCGTGATTTGTCGCGTCCACCCATGAACAACTCGTCCACACCCATTTCGTCGGGAATCTTCTTGAAGGGCTTCTTGGCGTAGCAGATGGAAAGCGGCACCAGGATGGCCCGCGACCAAGAGGAAATTTCGTATATGTTGAACCAGAACCAATTAGGAAAAGTTATGATTTCCGGTGGAATGGCCGGAACCGCGTCGTAGTCGTACTGGCCGAGGAAACAGAGATAAATCTTGGTAAAGGTGTTGACCTCGGTGACGCCGCCCATCTCCAAGATCTTCTTGCGGGCGCGCGCCAGGGCGGGATGGTCTGGCTTGTACCCCGTCAGCTTCAGCGCAAAGTATGCCTTTACCGACGCGCTGACATTCGAAGGTCCGCCGCCATAGATCGGCCATCCGCCATCTTGGTTCTGGTACTGCAAAATGTAGTTGCAACACTTCTGAAAACGGCGCTGGTTAGGCGTGCCCAGCAGCGTATGAAGCAAGATGTAGTCGGACTCCAGCGTGGTATCAGCTTCCAGTTCTCCGCACCAGTGACCATCGGCCTGCTGTTGCGAGAAAAGATGCCGGCGAGCGGCGTCGACGGCAGCCGAAACTCGCGCTGTGAGGTCGTCGATTTTTCCAAAATGTAATTGAGGCGCGGTCGATGCTGCAAATGCAGGGGAGGTTTCGTCCATGTGGTGTGTTTACTCCGCAGTAGCTCCTGCTGGGGCGGCCGCAATCGCTTCCACGATTTCGGGAGGCAATCCGAACCGCACGTTTTCCGGCATCACTTCCACTTCCTGAACGTTCCCGTAACCGCGGGAACGCAGAAACTTCACCACTTCTTCCACCAGGAACTCCGGCGCGGAAGCACCTGCAGTCAGAGCGATGGTTTTCGCGCCCTGCAACCACTCCGGCCTGATGTCCCGGCAGCTATCAATCAGATGCGAGCTTGTGCCCAAGTTACGCGCTACTTCTACCAGTCGTTTCGAATTCGAGCTATTGTCGGACCCGACCACCAACAGCAAATCTGCTTCGGAAGCAACCTGTTTGACCGCGACCTGCCGGTTTTCGGTCGCATAGCAGATGTCCTGGGCGGCCGGTCCCTGAATCCTGGGGAACCGGCGTCGGAGAGCATCGATAATGTCTTTGGTCTCGTCCAGACTCAAGGTGGTCTGGGTCAGATAAGCCACGCGGCTAGGATCGGGAACCACCAACGACGCCACCTGTTCCGGCGAACTGACAACCTGGGTTACGCGCGGTGCTTCGCCCAACGTTCCAATGACCTCGTCATGATCGCGGTGGCCGATCAGGACGAGCGAATAGCCTTCTTTGGCAAACTTGACCGCCTCGACGTGCACCTTGGTGACCAGGGGACAGGTAGCGTCAATCACCCGCAACCCGCGAGCCTTGCTAGCGTCGCGCACTTCAGGAGAAACTCCGTGGGCGCTGTAAATGACGCGCTCGCGGTTTGGCACCTCGTCGACGCTGTCCACAAAAATGGCGCCTTTGGCTTGCAACTCCTCGACTACAAAGCGGTTGTGGACAATCTCTTTGCGCACGTAGATGGGGGGTCCAAAGGCCTCCAGCGCAATGCGGACAATGTCGATCGCCCGAACCACACCGGCGCAAAAGCCTCTGGGCTTCAGTAACAATAGCGTCTTGCCGTCGTTCATGGACAAAACAAAAAAGCCCCTTCGGGCACCGCTTCCCACTTATGAATGATGGATGTAAGTCTACTCAAAGCGTTCGATTTCGTCAACGTAAGACGCTGAAAGAGAGAGGATTACGGTGCGGAGACTTGGAAAACAGGAAGCAGTTACCAGATCCGCTTCACGCCGTACTGATCAAGCGTTGAGTCAGCGCTCAGGATCGGCACATTCAAGTCCTGAGCCTGCGCCACCAGCAGCCGATCAAATGGGTCGCGATGATGCTTGGGAAGCATCCCGGCTCTCACGGCCTGCCCTATGCTGACCGGGAGTTCTGCAAAGCCTTCCTCTGCGATATGCCCGGCCAACTCCGTAACCAGGGAAAGGGCGTCGAGTTTTCCGAGGTTTACCTTGATGGCAAGCTCCCACGCAACAGCCGCAGAAACATAGACGGTATTGCCCGGATTTCCAAGGGTAGCGGCTGCCTTCTTGGACAGTTTTGCGGGCTCATTAAACCACCAGATGAGCGCATGTGTGTCCAGCAGGACTTTCATTCAAAGCCCAAGTCTGTCAATTCCTTATCGGTCAGGGGATCGAACGCATCCGGAGCGTAAGAGATTTGTCCCTTGAGACTGCCCGGGATTCGCTTTCTGCTGGCCGCCCCGATGGCCACCAGTCTGGCAACCGGCCTTTTCCCGCGAGAGATAACGACTTCCTTCCCCGAGCAAGCTTCTTCCAGTAGCCGGGAAAGGTTCGTCTTCGCCTGATGGACGGTGTATTCCATGCTTAGCTAACTATATTAGCTAAGGCAGCTATGCGTCAAGTCGCGGAGGCACAAACAGCCACCGAGGCCAGGTGCAGTGGTGTCAGGAAATGAGATCCATGAAAATCGTTTATGGATGCTGAGGCGATTGGTGCCGGGGCCAGTAGTTCTAAGGAACTCAGTTACCTCGGTGACGTGGTCTGAATCCGCCTTGCCGAGTAGGTTACACTGTATATGGGCAATAAGGGCACATCTTCCAAGAAAGGTTCTGACATGGCGACACCTGCCGAGAAGCCAAAATCCGCTATGGCAACTCTGGCGGAGAGCTTCGAGAATTTGGTTGAGTCCCAGCGCAACAAGCTCAGCAAAGAAGAATTCAAGAAGGCCGAAGAAAATTTCGAGCGGATTGTCAGTAAAGCCCGCGCTTCTCGCGCACGGCGGCGCGAAACAGCATAACCCACTCCTGCAGTTCATCCTTGGTGACATCCGGCTTGTAACCCTTAACAGCCGATACGAAATCATCCTCCCCGAGATACTCCGCGATGAGTTCCAGCTTCTCGGCGAATTCTCTCCGACGCCTTGCCGCTTCGCGCTGCTCGTCTGTTTTGGGAGGCCTAGGAGTTTCTTGTCATTGATCTTTGCTTTCAACCGTCGGCAAGCATGGGCGAGCCTCAGGAGTTTCTCAGGCGTGGGGCTTTCGCACCGCGCTGTACTGTACTGTACATACAAATACTACGAGCACATACCCGCTTGCGCTACTGTGCTCCTCTCCACTTCCAGTAATATCAGGCCTCGTGTGTGACGCTCGGCGACACAATCGCGACACAATCGGGTGTTCGCCATTCCTGTCACGGTGCAGCGATTAGGCTTATTCGGCAGGATTGCTGATTCCAAGTCAGTTGTCCGGGCGGGTAACCGCAAGAAAACAAAGGATGGCGATTCCCTGCCTGTGGAAAAAGCTTTTTCTCGCAGCATCTCAGCACGAAGGTATATACCCCGAGCCGGATGACCTTCACCAGCAATTGATTGCCGCGCTGTTTCCAGGCAGCGGTGTGGCAGTGCAGTTAAGGTAGATCTCCCGCGGCGGGCGCGAAGGCGGAGGCATGGGCGAAAAAGATGAATGCGTTGGGGGCAAAGCGACAAGCTGTCGCGCCAAGCCCAGCAGTTTGTTGTAGTCGTTCACCAGAGAGTTGTACTGATTTACAAGCGCAGCGTCATGGTTGTTGTACTCATTTGCCAAGGAATTGTAGCGATCCACGAGCGCATCGTAATCGTGAATGATGGAGTTTCTCTCGGTTTCACCCGACCGTTTCACCTCGCTTATGGCCGCTTGCCGCGCCTCAGACGCCTGCTTGGTGCCGAAGTCGAAACCGTCCTCCCAAGCTATGTCCGACGCGGTCTGGTTAAGAACCAGCGCTGTGTCCCTCAGAGCGCTGGCACCCTTTTGGAGGTCGAGACAATCGAGCGCGTGGTGATGCAAGCCCTCAAGCTGCGTTTTTTCCATTCCAACGGGGTTGTCTGCGGTGAGCTTGTCGAGCGCATCCTCCATGTCTCGTGCGCAAAGGGCAGCCACTTGCATCTCAAACGTCGGCGCCTTAGATCGGGCCTTCGGCACCGTCACTTTTTGGCCGGATTGCGGAACAGGCGCATCCAACTTGAATCCTGCGGGTGGAGCAGGGATGACCTGTGATGGGTCAACCGTCATAACGCTAGAACTCTGGGCTTCGCTTCGGCCCGTCGGCTTCGGCGTCTCCTGTTGTTGGCCGACAGAAGCCGCCGAAAGGGCGATGACGCACAGCACCACGCATTTCATAAAATCCTCCGCACTCCGGCTCAATGCTAGCTACAGGAAAATGAGGCCGCCTGTGACGACGATCACACGGCAATACACCGCGGTCCCGATTTGGGAGTTGAAGGGGCAAGCTAAGTTGTGAGTGTGACGGAGGGGTCCCCTCCCGGCACGGTTGGGCGATTGGTGCTGGCTTGCGCTTTCCCTTCCAGAGACGCGTAGCTGCCCACATCCTTTTCGCGTTCTGTAGGAAAGCTCGGGCCTTTGGCCGTCATCAAATTGTGGCTGGGTTGGTCGGCGGACTACTCATTTGCCTTGATCATTTGCTCGGCGTGTTTGCGGGAGGTTTCGGTCAGCTTGGCGCCGCTCAACATGCGGGCCACTTCTTCGGTGCGCTCAGCGCCCTCGATGTGGCGGACGGTGGTTCGCGCCCGCCCCGCGGATTGCTTCTTTTCGATCACATAATGGTGGTCGGCGCAGGTGGCGATCTGCGGCAGATGGGTTACACAAAGAACCTGGTTCGATCTGGCCAGCGCTTTGAGCTTCTTTCCGACGGCCTCCGCAGCGCGGCCACCGATGCCGCTGTCAATTTCGTCGAAAACCAGGGTTCGCTGCGGGAACCTCGCGGGCGTGGGCGCCCGCGCCACACTGGCCTTTCTGAATCCCGTTTCCACCGTCGCGTTCAGCGCCAGCATCACTCGCGACAGCTCGCCGCCGGAGGCAATCTGCTCCAGCGGCTGCATGGGCTCACCGGGGTTGGTCGAGATCAGATAGACAACTTGATCAAAGCCGGAAGCGCTCCAATTCGCAGATTCGTCGCTGCCGGTGACGTCCACCTGGAAGCGGCATTTCATTGCCAGGTCGTTGATTTCGGTTTCGACGAGTTTCTCCAGCTTGCGGGCACCGTCGTACCTGACTTTCGAGATAGCCCGCGCAGCGCGTAAATATTCTTCGGCCGCTTGCGCCAGTTCGCGTTTCAACTGCGCCAGGACTTCGTCCTTGTTTTCCATCTCGGCCAGTTTGCGCGTTACTTCTTCGCCCTGCCGGATGACATCCTCCAGCGTTGGCCCGTATTTTCGTTTCAGACGGTCGATGACGGCCAATCGGTCTTCCACTTCCGCCAAATGTTCCGGCGAAGCTTGAATACCGCCAGCATAGTCGCGCAGGCTGGCGCCCACATCTTCTACGCTGATGCGCGCCGTATCGATGGCGGCGAGCGCTTCCTGAAATTTCGGCTCGTAGCGCGTCAGTTCCTCGATGTGCTTTTGCGCGGTGCGCAACGACGAGGCGGTCGAAGCCGAGCCTTCGTAGAGCAGGTCAAAGGCGTTCATCGCCGCGCTGTAGATCTTTTCCGCGTTGGCCAGGACGCGCTTCTCGATCTCCAGACGTTCGTCTTCTCCGGGCTGCAGATGGGCAGCTTCGATTTCGCGTTTCTGGAAGGTCCACAAATCGAGCAAACGCAGGCGATCCTGCTCGCCGTGTTCCAGCTCTGCGATTCGAGCGGCAATACTTTTCCACTTGGCGAAAGCTTCGCTGGTCGGCTCGGTTTGGACAGCGGCGAATGCGTCCAGCAACTTGAGGCGCGCCGCGGCGTCGAAACTCAGCAGCGATTCGTTTTGCGCGTGGATGGTCGCCAGATGGGGCGCCAGTTGCCGCAGAACGGCTACCGTTGCCGGCTGATTGTTTACAAAAACGCGTCCTTTGCCTCCAGTGGCGATCTCGCGGCGCAGGATCAGGGATTCGTTCTCTGCGTCCAGGCCGTTCGCCTCCAGAATCTGCGCGATTGGTTTTTCGGAGGCTCCTTCCACCTCAAAGACGGCCCCGACCAATGCACGCTCGGCCCCAGCGCGAATGACGTCGGAAGAGGCTTTTTCGCCCAGCAAAAGCGCCAGCGCATCGATCAGGATAGATTTTCCGGCGCCGGTTTCGCCGGTCAGCAGATTGAGGCCGGAGGCGAACTCCACCGCTACGTTGTCGATTACTGCGTAGTTTTCCAGCCGCAGTTCGGAAAGCACCGTCGATCCTGAGAAACCAAAGATTGAGCGCAGCATAGCATGAAAGGCAGTGGTCAGTTGCCAGTGGTCTGTTTCCAGTTGCCGGTAGTCAGCGGTCCCGAGCGTGGCGAAGACTGGGTTGTAAAGACGTTGCCACTTGGGATACGGCCTCAAGGATGAGCCGCGGGTTCGTCTATAATCGAAGTGGGAATCCCAATCAAAATGCACTGGCCTCTTCTTATTTTTGCAGCGGGCGTGGGCGGAGAAGTGGTTGACTTGGTGGTTGAAACCGGCCCAGTCGCCAAAGTGGTTCTGCTTGTACTGCTTTTGTTCAGCCTGGTCTCTTGGGCCATCATACTTTCCAAATGGGCGTTGCTGCGGCGGGCTCGGGTGCAGAGCGGAAGATTTCTGCGCGCGTTCCGCAAGTCGCAGCGCCTGCAAGACGTGGCGGCAGTGGCGGAGCAGTTCCGGCCCAGCCCGCTAGTGGCGGTTTTTGAGGGCGGCTACGATGAACTGCGCCGCCAGGGCGCCAACCCTGCCGGCATGGTCACCAATCCGGTGGCCGTTCAGCGTGCCATGCAGATTGCCAACTCCGAGGAACTGACCCGCTTCGAACGCAACTTGCCCTGGCTGGCCATTACTGCGGCGGTCACTCCGTTCATTGGATTGTTTGGCACAGTTTGGGGCATCATGGGAGCATTTCATGGGTTGGGTACGGCGGGAGCGGCGACTCTGCGAGCCGTGGCTCCTGGCATATCGGAGGCGCTGATCACCACCGCGGGCGGGCTGGCAGCGGCCATCCCGGCAGTGATTGCCTACAACCTGATTGGAAGCTCCATTCGCGGGTTTGCCGCACGGGGTGACGACTTTACCCTGGAAATGCTGAATGTTTTGGAGCGCACCACGCCGCCGCCGCAGCGCGTCGCGGGAACTCCGGAGGTTCGGCGGTAATGGCCTTTACGGCTCCCAACGGACGCACGCAGACATCGCTGGCCGACATCAACATCACGCCGCTGGTGGATGTCGTGCTGGTGTTGTTGATCATCTTCATGGTTACAGCGCCGGTGCTGCAATCCGGCATCGAAGTGAACGTGCCTCGGACCCGCACCGTGAAGGAAATTACGGAAGAGCGGCTGGTGATCAGCATCGACAAACAACAGCGGGTGTTCCTGGGGAATGATCCCGTCAACATCAACGAAATTGCAAGCAAGTTGCGGCAGAAGATCCGCGACCCGCAAAACCAGTCAATTTTTGTGCGCGCCGATGAAGATGTGCCATTCGGCGCCTTTGCTACGGTCATGGATGCGGTGAAGCGGTCGGGGATCAGCAACGTCAGCATCGTGACGCAACCGCTCGACAGCCATGGCAGCCAACGCTGAAATTTTCCTGGAACACGACCGGTGGGGCCGCAACCTGGCCTGGTCGGCCGGCTTGCACGTCGCCGTGGCAGCCGCCATTGTGCTTTATACCGTAGTGGTTCCCGCAGGCCGGGGCAGTGGGTGGGGTACGGGCGGCGGTGGTGACGCGCTGGGCGTTACCCTGGTCAACAGTGTTCCGCTGCCGGCCAATCCGGCTGCAACCGACAATGTTCTAGCCAACGAGTCGAAGGGTTTGAGCCTGTCGCGTCCCCTGCCGGAAGAGCAATTGCCGGAAGCGATTCCGATCCCTGACAAGAACGCCAAGAAGAGCCCGCCGCCAAGAACCTCAGCCAGCCAGCGCAAACCGCCGCCGGAACCGGTGGAAGAAGCCAACAATGTTGTTCCCTTCGGCCAAGGCGGACCGGTCAGTGGCCCTTATGGAACGTTTAGTGCGGGAGGGGCTAAAGGAGGATTCGGTTTTACCGGTGGGGGCGGCGACTTCGGCAACCGCTTTGCCTGGTATGTGCGCGTGGTGCAGCAAAAGGTGTCGGAAAATTGGCTGAAGTATGAAGTCGATCCGCGCATCACAGAGGCGCGGCGCGTGTACTTGACGTTTGACATCAATCGCGACGGACGGCCCGCGAGTATCCAGGTCGAGCAATCCAGCGGCGTGCCATCACTGGATCAGTCGGCCGTCCGGGCGCTGGAGCGCATTGATACGTTCGGCCCGCTGCCGCCGGATTATTCGGGAAACAAGGTTTCGGTTGAGTTTTGGTTCGATTACAAACGATAGAACAGCGAACTGGGTTCCGGCGAAAGGGATCTGGTCCTAGCTTGGGCATGACTCGCCCACGAGGACGTCATCCCGACGCCCGCGCTTTCTCCAGCGGGGCGAGGCATCTAGCGCGGAGTGGCCAAAGCCTGCGGTCATGAACACTCCGCGCAAGATTCCTCACTCGGCTGAAGTACGCCGAGTTTCGGAATGACGTCCAAGAGACTTAGGATAAGGCCCCAAGAGCGACGGGACGGCGGCATCTCAAAGGGGGGCGCATGGGCGAGTCGGGTGAGTCTTGCACCAACTTGCACTCTGCTACCTCTCGGAATACGATGGAATCAAGAGATAACATAGCTCTCGAAAAGCGGATGGCATCCTCAGGCAGCAGATTTATAATTCGCGGCTCCGCAGCGTTAGCACTATTTTTTGTAATTCTCTTTACCCTGCCAGCTTCCGCCCAGGATTGGATCAAGACCGGCACGGGCTTGGGCGTGGAAAGGGTTCGCCTGGCTGCGCCGGATTTCAAGGCTTCCACGCAAGATCCCAAGAACGCCGACCTGCTCAAAGTTTTCAATGACACGCTATGGAGTGACCTGGACAACGCGGGCATTTTCGACATGGTGTCGAAGAGTTTCTATCCGCTCGAAGGGGTGGGCAATCCGGCGGATGTGCGATTTGACGTTTGGGGCGCGCCGCCGCCGAACGCTTCCATGCTGGCATTCGGGAACCTGGGAGCGACGGGCAACGATCTCAAGGTGCAGGGCTGGCTGTATGACGTTAAGAACATCGCCTCGCCGCAGGTGCTGGGCAAGCAGTACACCGATGCGGCAACGCCGGACCAGGCCCGCGTCATCGCGCATAAATTCGCCGATGAAATCATCTTCCGGCTGGGCGGAGGCATCCCGGGCATTGCGGAGTCGCAGATTTATTTCGTCAGCAGCCGCAGCGGGCACAAAGAAATCTGGGTCATGGACTATGATGGCCAGAACCAGCGACAAGTGACGCACCTCGGTTCCATCTCGTTGTCGCCGCGCATTGCGCCGGATGGCTCGCGTCTGGCTTTTAGTTCCATGACGAAATCGGGTTGGGATATCCTAATGTATTCCATGGATCTCAACCGCCTGGTGACGTTCCCCAAGTTTGGGGGAACCAATCTGTCTCCGGCGTGGTCGCCGGACGGGAACAAGCTGGCGTTTTCTTCGTCGCGCAGCGGAGATCCGGAAATCTACGTGGTGGACCAATCGGGTGGCGATTTGAAGCGCCTGACCGTCTCCAAGCTGCCGGATGTCTCTCCGGTGTGGAATCCAAAGACGGGCGCGCAAATCGCCTGGGTCAGCGGCCGGACCGGGCTGCCCCAGATTTACACCATGGAGAGTGACGGCACCAATGTGCAACGGCTCACCGATGGAGGATACGCGGTATCTCCGGCGTGGTCGCCCAACGGGCAGTTTCTGGCGTTCTCGTGGTTCCGCACCTATGGACCGGGAGCGCCGGGAGCGGAGGACATTTATCTGATGGACATCGCCAGCAAGCAATGGGTGCAGTTGACTCACGACGGCGGTCGCAATGACTTTCCTTCCTGGTCGCCTGACGGGCGTCACATTGTGTTTCAGTCGAGCCGGTCGGGAAGCGAGCAAATCTGGACCATGCTGGCCGATGGCACAAACCAGAAGGCGTTGACAAGTTCCGGCGGCAATTCGCAGCCGAATTGGAGTTGGAAATAGTTCAATGGACTACGGTTGATTTTTAACGAAAGCAGCCCGGAAAGGCGGGTCCCGGGCGCCGCCTGTCCGGCTTTCGATCGTGCCAGGGAAACTACCGCGCGATGACGAGGAGAAAATGATGATGAAGCACAAATCCCTGAAGTGGATCACACTCACGCTTATGATGGCCGCTATCCTGTTCCTGGCGGCCTGCCACAAGAAACAACCACCACCACCGCCCCCGCCGCCACCACCGCCGCCGGCCGCGCCGACTGCATCTCTGAGCGCGAATCCGGAGAGCATACAGACGGGGCAGTCCACAACCCTCACCTGGCAAACGACGAATGCCACTGACGTGAGCATCGATGCGATCGGAGCAGTGCAGCCCAATGGATCGCAATCCGTGACACCCAACACTTCCACCAACTACACGCTGACCGCCAAAGGGGCCGGGGGGACGCAAACGGCCACGGCGCGGGTTACTGTGACTCAGCCGCCGCCACCGCCGCCGCCACCGCCGCCCGGTCCAACCGACGAGGAACTGTTCTCGCGAAATGTGAAGGACGTTTTCTTCGACTATGACAAGGCGGACATTCGCGCCGACCAGCAGAGCGCGCTGCAGGGAGACATCGACTTCCTGAAGCAGCATCCGAATATTCACTTTGAAGTGGGTGGGTATTGCGACGAGCGCGGCTCGACGGAATACAACCTCGCTCTGGGCGATAATCGCGCCAACTCGGTGAAAAATGCGCTGGTGCAAGGCGGAGTCAGCGCTGGCAACATACAAACCCGCAGCTACGGCAAGGAGAAGCCGTTCTGCACCGACCACACGGAAGACTGCTGGCAACAGAACCGCCGTGGGCATTTCGTGTATCAGAAGTAAGCTTCGAATCCAGGTGCGGGACCGACCGTCCCGCACCTTATTCTCTACCCTAGACCCGGCCACCCTCCGGTGCTCCCGGGAATCTGGCAAGACAACTGCGGCCACGACGCGCTATCCTGCACAATAGATGGGACGAAATGGCAGCGGTATCTACGCCGGTCTGCATCTTAGAAGACAACGGACGCACAAAATGAAAATTCAGCGCATCTCCAGCATTGTGGCCCTGACGCTAATCTTTGGCGCAGGCGTAATTCCGGCTCAGGGCGCCAGCAAGGAAATGATTCAACTGCAGACCCAGGTGCAAGCGCTCCAGGACCAAATGTCGCGCATGCAGCAGTCGTTTGACGAGCGCATGGGCGTGATGAACCACCTGATGGAGCAAAACACCGACAACATGAACAAAGTGTCGGCAGCCATGACGCAACTGCAGAACAACATGGCGAAACTGCAGAGCGACAGCAGCGGGAAGACGGACCAGATTTCCGGCCAGATCCAGTCGTTGAACGATTCGGTGGATGAGCTGAAGGCCCGTTTGGCCAAGCTGAGTAAGCAGTTGGATGACATGCAGGCGGCGCAGCAAAGCCTGGCGGCCAATCAGGCCGCGAATCAGGCCCAGCAGCAGGCGCTGGCGCAGGCGCCTCCGGCGGACGTTCTCTACAAGAATGCGCTGCGCGATTACAACGCGGGCAAGAATGATCTGGCTACGCAGGAATTCTCCGACTATATCAAGTTCTACCGCACCACGGATCTTGCTGGAAACGCCTACTTCTATCTGGCAGAGATGCAATTCCGGGGCGCCAATTACGCGGAAGCGGTGAAGAACTACGATCAGGTGATCCAGAACTTTCCCGGTGGAAATAAAGCTGCTTCAGCGAGTCTGAAAAAGGGATTTGCCCTGATCGAACTTGGCCAGAAGGACGACGGCATCGCCGAGCTGCGGCACGTCATTCAGCGCTATCCCAGGTCCAACGAAGCACTGCAGGCCCGGGACCGGCTGAAGAAACTGGGCGTTGCCGCAACCGCCAGCGCGGGGCGGCAAGGCGAGGAGCCGTAAGCAGGACCGCTCAAAGCCTTGCTGGACCTGCCCGGCGTGCTTGAAAGAAGGGATTCCTCGTGAATCCGATGAAGTACAAGCGTATCGTCGTCACCAAACGAGGCCCACCCGAGAATCTCCAAATCACCGAGTGCGACTTGCGGGATCCGTCAGCAAAAGAAGTCCGGGTAAAGGTTCTGGCTACGTGTGTCTGCTTGCCTGACGTGCAGAATCGCTACGGACTCAGCCCGTTTGCCTCCAAGGTGCCCTTCGTGCCGGGCTACGCTATCGTTGGCGTCGTCGATGCGATTGGCCCCAGCGTTACGCAGGCCGCTCTGGGTGCAAAAGTGGCAGCGTACCTGATGGTCGGGGGCTATTCCGAATATGTCTACCTTCGTGAAAACCTGATCATTCCAGTTCCTCCGTCCCTCGATCCAGCGGAAGCCGTCCCGTTATTGCTGAACTACCTCACGGCGTACCAGGCATTGCACCGGTCCGCGAAAGTGAAAGCCGGTGACAAGGTGCTCATCATCGGCGCAAGCGGCGGGTGCGGGACGGCGTTCTTGGATCTCGGCAGGCTCGCCAACCTCACCATGTATGGCATCGCTTCCAAGAGCAAACACCCGATTCTGGCCGAATACGGGGCAACGCCGATCGACTATCGCACTCAGGATTTCGTAGAGGTGATTCGTCAGGCAGAACCCGGTGGACTCGACGCGGTCTTCGATGGCATGGGCGGCAACTACGTCGACAAGGCCTTCCCGCTGCTGCGTCGGGGCGGCGTGCTCGTGGAATACGGCAATCCCCTGAGCATACGCGCCACGCTGCGTGTTCTTGCCAAAATCCTCGTGCTCAACCTGCTGCCGAACGGCAGGCGGTTCAAGCCCTACGGGGCAGGGTCCGTGGTCTTCAACCGAAAGCCGTTTCTGGAGGACTGGGCTCTCCTGTTCCGGCTGCTCGAGGAGGGCAAGATTCGGCCGGTCATCAGCGGCGATTTCCCACTGCTCGAAGCGGTGCGGGCAAATGCGCTGCTCGAAAGCGGTCAGGTCGTTGGTAATCTCGTCCTGCTGGCGCCGGAGCTGCTGGAGAGCCGGAGACGCTGAGGAGGCTGGGCGAGGAGGTCGCGATGAGGGTCCTGATACTGGGCGCTGGCGTGGTCGGCAGCTTCAACGCGGCGCGGCTGACCGAGGCAGGGCAGGACGTCACCTTGCTGGCTCGAGGAGGCCGCCTGGAGGATTTGCGCACCCACGGCGTTGTGCTGGAGGACTTCCGATCCAAACGGCGCACCACCACACGGGTTCCACTGGTGGATCGGCTCGGGCCCGACGATGCCTACGATTTGGCCATCGTAATCGTGCGCCGCAATCAGATTCCATCGGTTCTTCCAGCCTTGGCGCAGAACCACCGCATTCCAAGTGTGCTGTTTCTGGGCAACAATGCGGCTGGCCCGCAGGAGATGATCGAGGCCCTGGGCCGGCAGCGCGTGCTGCTCGGAATGCCCAACGTAGCTGGGGAGCGCCAGGATCATGTCGTCCGTTACCTGTGGTCGCGCTGGTTCCCGCTTCTGTTCGGCGAACTGGATGACGTGCCCACGCCGCGCACCGAGACGGTCGTGCGCTTGTTCCGAACTGCCGGGCTCTCTGCCCGGCTGGTGAAGAACGTGGATGCCTACCAGAAGACGCACGTGGCGGGTCTACCGGCTTTCGCAGGCGCAGTCTACATGGCTGGTGGCGATGTCCGCCAACTCGCGCGCACGCCAGAAGCACTTAAGTTATACCTACAAGCCTTCCGGGAGGCGGTGCGAGCGCTGCGTGCCGTAGGCATTCCGTTGCGGCCCTCCGCCACTCGGCTGCTGGAATGGATCCCGGAGCCGATTCTCGCATTCGGCCTGCGGTGCGTCTGCGACAGCCGGCTGGCAGTCATGGGAGGAATCGAGCGAGCAGTTGACACTTTCGCAGACGAAATGAAGGAACTGGCCGACGAATTGCGCGTGATTCTCCGGCAATCGGGCTTGCCATCTCCCGCCAGCGACGTCCTCTTTGCACAAATCGATGCTCAGTTCCAGGCCGGCAAAGCGCCGCCGCGATGAGAGCACGTCCGGATCGTCGGCTGCTCTTCCATAAGCTGGATTGTGGAAGAGTCGCCCGTCAACCGTTCGGGATGTTGGTAACATATCGATGGATCATCGAACGTTGCTCCGATCAAACACTCTCAGCCATGAAGGAGTTTCCACGCAAGGGCGCCCGTCGTTCAGGAAAACAGGATCGGCGAAATCCTCGTTTTTCGCGGGAGCTTGTCGTACTCTACGAAGACGACGCTGTCATCGCCCTCAATAAACCGGCCGGACTTCCGGCGGTGCCGGTGAAAGGCTCCGATACACCGTCCGCATGGTCTCTGCTTTCTGCAGACCTGAAGAAAAGACGGCAGCGAGCCTTTGTCGTCCATCGCATTGATCGTTTTTCGTCCGGGATTTTGCTCTTTGCAAAGACCGAGCCGGATCGAGACGCGCTGGTTCGACAGTTCCTCAGTCACACGCCGGTTCGCCAGTATCTCGCAGTAGTCCGCGGACATCTCGGCGTCAAAGAAGGAACGCTGGTTCACTACTTTCGACGGGAAGGAATGTTTCAGGAGTTGACCTCAAAGAGTAGTTCCCACGCGGCTCGGGCTGAACTTCGGTATTGCGTAGAACGCCGCCTTCGCAGCGCTTCGCTGGTCCGAGTCACGCTGGTGACGGGACTGCAGAACCAGATCCGAGTGCAGTTCTCGACCATCGGCCACCCGGTCATCGGCGACAGAAAGTACCACCCGGCAGAAGCGTTGGAGCCGCGAATTGCTCGCGTCGCTCTTCATGCCGGGCATCTTGAGTTCATTCATCCACGCTCGGGAGACAGCTTGTCGGTTGACTGCGAACTGCCCGCAGATTTTCAGTCTCTTCTTCAGGGATTGTCGCTGCCCAGTCGTCTGGGCCGGCGAACGTCGTAAGGCAGCTCTCGGCCACGAGCCATTCCTAAACCCTCAGCCTTTACCGTAACTCTTCCATCGCTTGCTCCAGCGCGGCGCGGCTGGGACGCACAACATTTTCCGGCAGCGTGGCCAGCGGCTGGTCGGTCATGTTCAGCATGTCAATCAGCGTCGGCGCCTTGGGGTTCACGTAGAACACCCCGGTCAGCATCTCGCCCTTGTCTTTGGCCTCATGCAGACGCCCGATGGCTCGCAAGCGGTCGGTGGGGTCGTAATCTTGTTCCAATTTGTGCAAGCGCAGCCGCGAACCGTCGTGCATCGTGACTTCAATGGTGGCGCCCGGGTCATACTCTACGGCGATTTCTTCGAACGCCGGGATGAAGTTGATGTCCTGCAACGGCTCTTCATGGTCTTTCATGTATTTGTAGCTCTTGGTCGAGCCTTCATGATCGTTGAACGTGACACATGGGGAAATCACGTCGAGCATGACGGTTCCGCGATGCGAAATGGCCGCCTTGAGCATGCCGTGCAGTTGCTTCTTGTCGCCGGAGAACGAACGGCCCACGAAAGTTGCGCCCAGCTCAATGGCCAGGGCACAAGTGTCGATGGGCGGGAGATCGTTGATCACGCCGCTCTTCAGCTTCGATCCCAAGTCCGCCGTAGCCGAGAACTGGCCTTTGGTCAGGCCATAAACGCCGTTGTCTTCGATGATGTAGATGATGGGCAGATTGCGGCGCATGAGATGAACGAATTGCCCGATCCCGATGGAAGCCGTATCGCCGTCGCCGCTCACGCCCAGCGCGATCAGCTTGTGATTGGCCAGCACGGCGCCGGTCGCCATCGATGCCATTCTTCCGTGCACGGCATTGAAACTGTGCGAACGGCTCATAAAGTAAGCCGGAGACTTGGAGGAGCAGCCGATACCGCTGAGTTTCACCACGCGTTCCGGGGTCACGCCCATTTCGTACATGGCGTCGATGATGCGCTCGGAAATCGCGTTGTGGCCGCAACCGGCGCAGAGAGTAGTCTTGCCGCCGCGATAGTCCACTACCGCCAGACCGATGCGGTTGGTTTTCGGCGGGGGAGTGCTGCTTGTAGTGGCCATTTACTTTCCCTCCATGCTGATGAGTTCGTCGGTGACGGAGCGGGCATCGACCGGCAGCCCGTGAATGTGGGCGATGCTGCGCAGCCGCGTGGTCAGTTCCGGTTTAATGTCCAGCTTCAACAGGCTGAGCATCTGCGCATCGCGGTTCTGCTCCACTACGTAGACGCGGTCATGGTTCTCGATGAATTCGTGCACTTCCCGGGTGAAGGGGTACGCCTTGAGGCGCAGGTAATCTGTCTCCACCTTGTATTCTTTTCGCAACTGGTCGCGGGATTCGATGATTGCCCAATGCGTCGTGCCGTAGGCAACGATTCCAATCTTCGCCTTTCCGCTGCCGATAAGCTCCGGCCGCGGGACGAAGGAGCGCGCGGTTTCGAACTTGCGGTTGATGCGCTCCATGTTGTGTTCGAAATCGTCGGGCCGCTCACTGTATTGCGATTTTTCGTTGTGGCCGCTGCCGCGCGCAAAATAAGCCGCCGCCGGATGCTCGGTTCCCGGCAGAGTGCGGTAACCGACGCCATCTCCGTCGACGTCGCGATAGCGCTCAAACCCGCCCAGACGATCGAGGTCTTCTTTGGTAAGCACTTTGCCGCGTTTGATCGGCTCAGTGGGATATTCGAACGGTTCGGACATCCAGTTGTTCATACCCAGATCAAGATCGGACATGACAAAAACCAGCGTCTGAAACTGCTCGGCAAGATTAAAGGCGTCCTGCGCCATGCCGAAACATTCGGCGACCGAGCAGGGGATGAGCATAATGTGCTTGGTGTCGCCATGGGACAACACCGCGGTGGAAAGAATGTCACCCTGCGAGGTGCGCGTGGGCAAGCCAGTCGAGGGGCCAACGCGTTGAATGTTCCAAATGACGCCCGGAACTTCCACGTAGTAGGCCAGACCGGCGAACTCGGACATCAGCGAAATGCCCGGACCCGCAGTTGCCGTCATGGAACGGGCACCCGCCCAACCCGCTCCCACAACCATGCCAACCGCCGCGAGTTCATCCTCGGCCTGAACAATGGCAAACGTCGCTTTGCCGTCGGGGCCGATGCGGTAGCCCTTCATGTATTCGATCAGGGTTTCCACCAGCGACGACGAAGGCGTGATCGGATACCAGGTCACCACCGTGACTCCCGCGAACATGCTGCCCAACGCGGCGGCGGAGTTGCCGTCGATGATGATCTGGCCATGGGTCTTGTCCATCCGCTGAATCACGTAGGGGTCCTGCTTGGTGAGGCTGGCGGTAGCGTAATCAAATCCGGCTTTGGCCGCCGCCAAGTTCAGGTTGGCGGCTTTGGCTTTGGATATGAACTGCTTGCGGATCGCCTTTTCCACCTCTGCCACGTCGATGTCCAGCAGCTTGGCGATCACGCCGACGTAAATCATGTTGCGCACCAGCTTGCGCAGTTTGGCCTCCGCGCACACCGCAGCCGCGAGTTTGTCATAGGGTACACTGTAGAAGACCAGGTCGTTGCGCAGTTGACTCAGGTTCAGCGGTTCGTCATACAGAACGGCTGCTCCGGAGGCGAGCGACATGACGTCTTCTTTGGCGGTTTCCGGATTCATCGCCACCAGGAAATCAATTTCCTTCTTACGCGCGATATAGCCGTCTTTGCTGGCCCGAATGGTATACCAGGTGGGCAGTCCGGCGATATTCGAGGGAAACAGGTTCTTGCCCGAAACCGGCACGCCCATTTGAAAAATGCTGCGCAGCAGAACGGTGTTCGAACTCTGCGACCCTGAGCCGTTCACCGTCGCCACCTGAATACTCATGTTGTTGACGACGGGTTGTCGTCCCGTGCGCCCCGGCTGTTCGCGGAGCGCTACATCAGTGGTTGCCATGCACTTCCTTCCTCAGATCAAGCCGATTGGTCCCCACCCGCGCTTCTTGCAATGGCAGGTATTGAAGCTATTATACGGCAGGAAGGTTGGACGAGGCTGGCACCGGTAGTTCCGAGGTCAGCCGTCCTCGGACCCTACTCCGCCCGGAAGAACTGCGCCATCTCGCGGAATTTCTTGTAACGGAAGGCGAGCAGATCTTCGAGTGGCAGCCGGCGCAACTCCTCGAAGTACCGGACCAGCGCGGCATCCAGCAGGGCAGCGGCAGCTTCGGGATCGGTATGGGCGCCACCTTTCGGCTCAGGAACGACGTCATCCACCACGCCCAATCCCGTAAGATCGTTGGCCGTGATTTTCATGGCTTCCGCCGCCAAAACCTTCTTCGACGCGTCGCGCCACATGATCGACGCGCAACCTTCGGGAGAAATCACCGAATAGATGGAATTCTCCATCATCAGCACCCGGTCGCCAACCGCAATGGCCAAAGCGCCGCCGCTGCCGCCAACCCCGATCACCGTGGTAAGGATCGGTACCTTCAGGCGCGACATCTCGCGCAGATTGTGCGCGATGGCCTCGGCTTGGCCGCGCTCCTCCGCATGCAGGCCGGGGTAAGCGCCATCGGTATCGACCAGGGTGAAAATCGGCCGGCCGAATTTCTCCGCGATTTTCATGAGGCGCAGCGATTTGCGGTAGCCTTCCGGGTGAGGCATACCGAAATTGCGCACGACTCTTTGCTTCATGTCCCGGCCCTTGTGGGTGCCGATGACCATGACTTCGTGGCCGTGAAAACGCGCCATTCCGCCGACAATGGCGTGATCGTCGCCAAAACCGCGGTCGCCATGGATTTCGCTGAAGTCGGTGAACAGGCGTTCGATATAGTCCAGCGTCTGGGGACGTTGCGGATGTCGGGCCATTTCGGCCTTCTGCCAGGCAACGCTATGGATGGTCACTTGCTCGCGCAACTCGTGAATGCGATCATGCAACTGCTGAATCTGGCCGCGCATGTCCGCGCCTTGTCCCGGCAATTGCTGCAGCTTGGTGAGCTGCTGCTCAATCTTTTCCAGTTCTTGCTGCGCCTTGAGTTGCGACTCCATTTTCCTTCCCGCCCCGTTCTGTGGAGAACATGAGGTTTCCACCAGGGAAAGCAGCCACTGCGCGCTATCCAGCGCCAGAGCGGCGTTCCCGGCCGACTGCACGACAGCCGGCGCTACGTTCTTTCTCTTTCTGGTAAAAGCTCTCATCCAGACTCAGTCTATGACACGCACCGCGCCGCGGCCACAAAGTTCCTCTACGCTCGCCAGAAAACTTCGGTCCGGCAGGACATTATATCCTTCCGCCTCCATCACCACCATGAAATCGCCGGCCCGCTCCAGATCGAACAGAACTTTCGCTTCACCTTGACGCTGGCGGAAAAGGGCATGTAGCTGATCAATGGTCGATTCCTGCGCGGTTTCCAGAGGAATGCGGATTCGCAGCGTCCGCGGCAGCGGAACCTTGGCATCTTCAATGGGAACGATGTCGCTCACTGTGAGCTTGGGATTTACGCCCTCTTCCACGCGCAACCCGCCGCGCACCAGCACCGGCACTTCCAGTTTCACTTTGTCGCCCAGTCGGCGGTAAGCTTCCGGGAACACGATCAGTTCGATCGAGCCGGTCATGTCTTCCAGCGCTCCTTGAGCGTAGAAGTCGCCCCGCTTTGATTTCAGCACCCGGATGTTTGTAAGCAAGCCGGCGGTGCAAATGGTCTCGTCCTTTCCTGTCGAAGCTTTTACCGCCGCGAGATCAGCGGTGCTCAAGGCATGCAGATCCAGCAGTTTTTCGCGGTGCTTTTCCAGCGGATGCCCGGTAATGAAAAATCCGAGGATTTCTTTTTCCGCTGCCAGGCGCACATGCTCGTCCCAGTCGGGGCTCTCGGGCAGTCTTTCGGTTTCTGACTGCGCTTCTTCCTGCTGGAAAACTCCAAACAGCCCGTGCTGCCCGGATTCGGCGTCGCGCTGCACTTTGGCCGCGCGGTCGATCGCCTTGTCCAGCACTGCCATAAGTTGCGCGCGCCGTCCCAGCGAATCCATGGCGCCGCTTTTGATCAACGATTCCAGCACGCGCTTGTTCAACAGGCGCAAATCGACTTTCTCGCAGAACTCGTAAATCGAACGATAGCGCCCGCTCTCTTTGCGCCCGGCCACAATCGATTCGATGGCGTTATGGCCAACATTCTTCACGGCTGCCAAGCCAAAGCGAATCGCATTTCCATGAGGCGTAAAATTGGCGTCGCTGACGTTAATGTCCGGCGGCTCGACCGCAATCCCCATTTCGCGGCATTCGTTAATGTACTTGACCACATCGTCGGTGCTGCCCGTGACTGAAGTCAGCAGTGCCGCCATGAACTCCACTGGATAGTGGGTCTTGAGATAGGCCGTGTGATAGGCGAGGAGCGCATAAGCCGCCGAGTGCGCTTTGGGAAAACCGTACTCGGCAAATTTCGCCAGCAGATCAAAAATCTTTTCGATTTTTTTCTGCGGATAACCCCGCTGCACCGCGCCCTCGACGAAGCGTTCGCGCTGCTTGGCCATCTCCTCGGGCTTCTTCTTGCCCATGGCGCGACGCAACAGGTCCGCCTCGCCCAGCGAATAGCCCGCCAAGCGGTGCGCGATCTGCATCACATGCTCCTGGTAAACGATTACGCCCAGGGTTTCCTGCAGAATGCTTTCCAGTTCCGGCAATTCGTACTCGATTTTCTTACGGCCATGTTTGCGCTCAATGAAATAGTCGATCATGCCGCCCTGGATTGGGCCCGGCCGATAGAGAGCGTTCAAAGCCGTGAGGTCTTCGATGGTGTTGGGCTGGTAGCGGCGCAGCACGTCTCGCATGCCGTGAGATTCAAACTGGAAGACGCCGGAGGTCAGGCCGGTATGGAAGACTTTCTGATAGGTGGTCTCATCGGTCAGCGGAATGTCGTCCAGCGTAATTCGTTCGCCTTTGGTCTGCGCGATCAGTTTCAAGCTGTCGTCAAGGATGGTCAGCGTGGTGAGCCCGAGGAAGTCCATCTTCAGCAGGCCCATTTTTTCGATGGCCACCATGTCAAAGGCGGTGACAATTTCGTCGTTTTTCGTTTTGTGCAGGGGGACCAGCTCGATCAGCGGCTGGGGAGAAATCACTACTCCTGCAGCGTGGACGCCAGCGTTCCGTACCAGTCCCTCAAGCTTTCTCGCAGTGTCAATCAGCTCGTGAATCTGGGGTTCGCTCTCGTAAGCCTGCTGCAAGGCAGGAGAGTTCTTGATCGCCTGCTCGAGGGTGACGTTGAGTTGCAATGGAACCATTTTGGCGATACGGTCCACATCGCTGTAAGGCATATCCATGGTGCGCCCTACGTCTTTGATGGCGGCTTTGGCGGCCATGGTGCCGAAGGTGATGATCTGCGCAACGTTGTCGCGGCCGTACTTGCGGGTGACGTAATCGATGACTTCGCCGCGCCGGTTCATGCAGAAATCCATGTCGATGTCGGGCATGGAAATGCGCTCCGGGTTGAGGAAGCGCTCGAAGAACAACTCATACTGCAGCGGGTCCAGGTCGGTGATGCCCATGGAATAGGAAACCAGCGAACCTGCGGCCGAGCCGCGGCCCGGCCCCACGGGGATGTGGTTTTCTTTGGCGTAACGCACAAAGTCCCACACAATGAGAAAATAGCCGGCGAACTTCATCTGCTGGATGATGGCGATTTCCCGCGCCAGCCGCTGCTCATATTCAGCCATGCTGTGCCGGAGCAGGCCTGCCGCTTGGCGCGGCCGCAACTGCTCCTGGCGGCGGGCGAAACCGCTGCGCGTAATGTGCTCGAAATAGCTGTCCAGGGTGTAGCTTTCAGGCACGTCGAAATGGGGAAATGGATTGCTGACTTTCTCCAGCCGCACATTGCAGCGCTCGGCAATGGCCAGGGTACGAGAAAGAACGTCGGGCGCGTCCTTGAATACCTGGAACATTTCGCCTGCGCTCTTGACGTAAAACTGCGAGCCCTGGAACTTCATGCGGTTGGTGTCCTGCAGCGATTTGCCGGTCTGGATGCAGACCATCACATCCTGGGCATGCGCGTCGTCTTCGCACAAGTAGTGGCTGTCGTTGGTGGCCACCAGCGGCAGAGACAGGTCTTGTGAGAGGCGAAGCAAGTGTGGCTGGATGCGGTGCTCATCATCCAGATCCTGATCCTGAAGTTCCAGAAAAAAGTTTTCTTTGCCGAACAGGTCGCGGTAAAAGGCTGCCGCTTCGCGAGCCGCTTCGTACTTGTTTTCGAGCAGACGCTCGGCAACTTCGCCTTTGAGGCAGCCGGAGAGAGCGATCAATCCTCGCGAGTGCTCGGCCAGGAATTTCTTGCTGACCCGCGGCTTGTAATAGAAACCGCGCAGCGACGCCTCCGAGGTGATCTTGACCAGGTTGCGATAGCCTTCCTCATTTTCCGCCAGCACAATCAGGTGATTGTAAGTGTCGCCGTCGGGAGGGGTGCGCTCAATGTTGTGGTCCTCTTTCTTGCAAATGTAAAGCTCGCAACCCAAAATCGGCTTGACGGCGTTATGCCTGGCCGAATTCACAAACTGCACCGCGCCGAAAATGTTGCCGTGATCGGTCATGGCGACCGCCGGCATTCCCAGTTCCTTGACGCGCTTGCAAAGCTTGTCGACGTCGCAAGCGCCGTCGAGCATCGAGTAATCGGTGTGCAGATGGAGATGGACGAATTCGGGCATCGGCTTTCTATCTGATTCTACGTTTTGCGTCATTCTAACGGGAAAGCGATTGAGCAGGTCGCGAGTTTATCCACAGCATGAGGAAATCTGCGCCAGAAGCCGTTACCGCGGAAGATTGAACTCCACTCCGCGCGCTTCGTTGGCTGTTCTTGTCGCGGCAATGTCCAGATCGGCCAGCGCAACCTTACGCGAGCGCTGTTCGTTGAAGACCCACAACGTTTGGCCGACGATGGCATAGTTCTCGATCTGCTCGGTGTGCTTGTCGCGATATACCAGCTCAGTCCGCTCTCGCACCGCAGGAGCTTCGCGCTTTGGCGCTGCCTGCGCCTGGCGCTCTTCGCGCAAGCGCGCCACATCATCGTTGAGCCGGTCAATTTCCGCCTGCTGTTGGAGCGCCCGCTCTTGCGCATAGGCAGTGGGCGGGTACTCGTAGTAGGTATTGGACTGCGATGGATACCAATCATCGGCGGCCCAATCTAATCCGGGATAGCCATACCACCCGCCGTAGTAGCCAGCGCGGTAATACCGGCGGTAACGGAAATATGGGTAGCCTCGCCAATAGCGTCCATAGCGCGAGTAACCCCAGCCGTTTGAATGCGACCAGCTTCCGGATCCTCTGCCCCAATATGCCGCGCGGGGTGAGAAGCTGTGAGATATCGTCGGAGCATGTGCAACGCCTGACGGACCGCGGGAAGCAAAGCCTGCATGCCCGGCGAAGCTGCCGCCTCCGCGCCTTTGGGCCCACGCCGAAGACGTGAGCAAAGCCGCGCCCAGGGCCGCAACTGCCAGCCAGCGACGCATAAAACTATTGTAGTCCTTTGCGGGACGGGATGTCTGCCACGCGGAAAGGTGCTGATGCTGCGGGGCGAACCAGGCGCTTCAAAAGCCCAGAGCTATTTCCTCTTGGATCTCTTTCTTCTGGCCGCGGATTTGGCGGGCTTTCGCGACGCTTTCTGCCCCTTAGGCGTCTTCGTGACTGCTGTAGCAGCTTTCGCTTTCGCGGGCGCGGCAGGAACAGCAGCCGGCGCCGGCGCATCCACTTTTGCTTCTACCTTCCCTTTGCCACGTTTCTTGGCAGGTTCGGCAGCAGCGGCAGCCGCAGCCGCATCGGGCGCTGTCTTGGCCCAGCGGCCGCGCCGGGCTGGCGGTGGTGGCGGCGGGGGCGGCGCCAGGGGCTTGAGGAATTTCAAGGTTTCGGTGCGCGAGCGCAGCTTGCCATCCAGCAGGAGCATGAAAACGTCATGCGCGATCTTGGGATACTCGGGCATCTGCTGCGTAATGTGCAGTTCCGTCATTTCGGGCAACGGAATCTTCTGCTGCACCTCGCGCCACTTGGTGAAGAAATTCCTGATCTTTTGCGCCACGGCCTGTTGCCGCGCGGTGACGCTGAGGAACAAAACCATCTCCGGACGCGCTTCCGACAACAGCTTCCAGGTGCGCGAAGGGGTGGCGGCTTCCTTGCCGCAAAGCCGCTTGGCCAGTTGCTTCGCATTGTCTTCCAGATCCTGCCAGGCTTCCACCAGGTCCTTGCGCGGAATCAACTTGCGCATGTCCGCGATGTCCTTCTCACCCAGGCGGGCGGTCAGAAAATACATCACTGCTGGCGCAGGATTCGGCGAATAGCCCAATTCGTTCATCTGCTGCCGGGCCTTGAGCAGAGTGCTCAGGCCCACGGTGTCAGCTTTGGCGGTTGCCCAGCGCGGAAGCAGGACCTTGAGCCAGTCCTCCTTTTCGAGCGCGCGCAGAATGTGCAGCGGATCGTCCTCGTACGCCAGTTGCTCGATTTCCGTCCCGATCGCCGTCCGGCTGATGTGCTCGATGTAGTTGTTTTCCTTGGCGGCATTGAAGCGTGCCTGGGTTCTTTCTTCCAGTGGCCAGTGGAAACGAGCAGAGAACCTTACGGCACGGATGAGCCGGGAGGGATCCTCGACAAAGGCATAGTTATGCAGAATGCGCAGCAGCTTGGCCTCGATGTCGGCTACTCCGTTAAAGGGATCCATCAGCAGGCCGCGCGACCCCGGATTGAGCGACAAGGCCATGGCGTTGACGGTGAAGTCGCGGCGGCGCAAATCCTCGATGATGGTAGCTGGGGTAATCAGCGGCGGCTTGCCGATCTTCTCGAAGGTTTCCGTGCGGGCTGTGCCGAGCTCGGCTCGAACTCCTCCCGGCAGGGTCAAATGCAGGGTTTTCAGATCGTCATCGGTCGCCACCACTTCGGCGCCGGCGCGCTCCAACTCCTTTTGCAACTTGAGCGCATTGCCTTGCACCGTGAAATCCAGGTCGCGGATGGCCAGCCCGCTGATGATGTCGCGAACTGCGCCGCCCGTCAGATAGACATTCATCCCGGCAGCGCGGGCAATGTCTTGCAGCATCGTTACCGCCCGCTGCTGGTCGGGCGAGAGCCGCATTTCAAGGGTGTAAAGGTAATCCGCCATGGGTTATGTTGCCGCGCCAGTCATCAGGGAACGTTGCTCCAACCATTCAAAAGTTTTCCACAGGGCACAGTCAGCCCCCTTGCGGCTTGAGAAAGTTCACCGTAAGGCACTCTATCAACAAGACTTAGGTTATCTGTGACGAACCCTTCCAAACTACAGAAAATAACACAACGTTAACAATTTGGCTACTGAGAATACGATGACTCATCATGTTCGGGGCAAAAGTGTGAGAATCTGATTAAGCTGAGCCCCGCAAAACGCAGTCAGGGGCAGCGAATTGCCATGCCATCGACGCACAAGAAAGTCGTGGTTCGGAAGACGGATCGCGATTCGATCAGCGGCCACGTCACCCCAGCCAATTTCGTGCGGGAAGGGAAGTTGGAGCTGCTGAACACCTCGGGCAACGTGGTGGCGATTGACCTGCGAGACATCAAGGTCGTCTATTTCGTGCGCGAATTTGGAGATTTCGACTCGCCCAGCCGCAAAACCTTCACCACCCGGCCGCGCACCGAGGGCTTGTGGGTGCGGCTCCATTTCAAAGACAACGAAGTGCTGGAAGGCATGATGCCCAACGATTTGGCACAAACCACGCCGGAAGGTTTTCTCATTAATCCGCCGGACCTGCGTTCCAACATCCAGCGCATGTTCGTTCCGCGCAGCGCGCTGGAATCGCTGACGGTGCTGGCGGTGATCGGCGCGGCCCGGCGCCCGCGACACGCGGCGCCAGCCGACACCCGCCAGGTGCCAATGTTCGGAGAGTAGGCGGATGAAACTCGCTCAACTCGCTTCCACCTTGGGCATGACGCTGGAAAACGGCGCGCCTGACCTTGAAATCACCGGCGTAACTGGAATTGAAGAAGCTGGCCCCGGCCAAGTCACGTTCGTCGCCAATCCCAAATACGCGCCCGCGGCCCGCACCACGAAAGCGGCGGCGGTGATTGTTGCCGAGGATTTCCCCTCCACCGGCAAACCCCTCTTGCGCAGCAAGAATCCCTACTTGGCGTTTGCCCGCGCGCTTGAATTGTTCTACCAACCGCCGCACTATGCGCCGGGGATTCACCCCACGGCGGTCATCCATCCCTCGGTCAAAGTGGGCGCCCACGCCCATGTAGGCGCGTACGCGGTAATCAGCGAACGGGTCGAGGTCGGCGAGAACGCCGTCTTGTTGCCCCACGTGGTCATTTATCCCGGCGTCGTGATCGGCGACAACTTTTTCGCCCACGCCCACGCTGTAGTTCGCGAACACTGCCGCATCGGCGACAACGTGGTCTTGCAAAACGGCGTGATCGTCGGCGGCGACGGATTTGGCTTTGCCAAAGACGACGCCGGCCACTGGCACAAAATCGTGCAGTCCGGCCCAACGATCATCGAGGACAACGTGGAGATCCAGGCCAATGCCTGCGTCGACCGCGCCAGTGTTGGCGAAACCCGCATCGGGCGCGGCTCCAAGATCGACAACCTGGCGCAAGTCGGACACGGTTCGCGCGTCGGCGAGGACACTCTACTCTGCGCCCAGGTGGGTCTGGCGGGTTCCACCGAAGTGGGAAACAAAGTGGTTCTTGCCGGGCAGGTCGGCGTGGCGGGACACTGCAAAATTGGCGATGGCGTCGTCGTCACCGCGCAAAGCGGCACCCACGGCGATATTCCGGCGGGAGCGATGGTCAGTGGCTCTCCCGCGTTCGATCACAAACGCTGGATGCGCGCGACCGCTCTGTTCGCCAGGCTGCCGGAGATCGTGAAAGCCCTGCGCGGCAAAACCGAAAAAGTGTGATGCAGGCTCGAGTGGCCCGAGGATCTCCATGCAATTCGCCACCCTTCCGCGCATTCAGCTGTCCTTAGCAAGTTAAAATGTCCGCTTTTTGAAGCAAGTGAAATGTCCGGTTGAGTCATAGGGACGGCCTCACTGAGGCTGCCGTGGGGTTGGTTTTGGGGGATGGGGTTGCAGGGGAAGGGGG
>Ga0326728_10003270_pt1 | contig 50929 bp, 45 predicted proteins | sample MB3enrmetagenome_FD_207602 | JGI IMG/M metagenome (GOLD analysis project Ga0326728, IMG submission 207602) | Lab enriched peat soil microbial communities from McLean, Ithaca, NY, United States - MB31MN | ecosystem: Environmental > Terrestrial > Soil > Wetlands > Peat | place: USA: New York... | reverse complement strand
TCATGGCGACCCCTCCACAAGCCCCACCCACGACGGCAGGGATCCAGTGGGCGAGCCGATGGAGAACATGCATGTCGGCGATATTAAGGGCGCCTTTGTGCTCAAAGCGCCCATGACCCGAGATGCCGTCGTACTGGCCAGCGTACAGAAGATTACTCTCGTGGGAGGCGTGGTACTTCTTTTCGTGATCCTTGGATTTTCCTTACTGAATCGCCGGATGATCATGAAGCCGCTTGAGGCCGTGACGGAACGGCTCACAGGTGGTTCAATGCGCATCCGGTCTGCCTCGGACCATCTGGCCCAGTCGAGCCAATCGATCGCGCGTGGCGCGAGCGACCAGGCTGCGTCGATTGAGGAGACGTCCGCTTCCACCGAAGAAATCAACTCGATGACGCGAAAGAATGCCGACCACTCCCGCTCCGCGGCTCAATTGATGGTCGAGGCCGCCCAGAGCGTCGGGGAGGCCAATCAGAAACTGGAAGGCATGATGACTTCGATGCGAGACATGACCGATTCGAGCGCGCGCATCTCCAAGATTATTAAGGTGATCGATGAGATCGCATTCCAGACAAACATTCTTGCATTGAACGCGTCCGTCGAGGCCGCGCGCGCCGGCGAAGCAGGCATGGGCTTTGCCGTGGTCGCCGATGAAGTGCGAAGCCTCGCCCAGCGGAGCGCGCAAGCGGCAAAGGATACCGCCGGACTGATTGAAGACTCGATTTCCAGATCGAAGGAAACGAGCGACCGTCTCGACGAAGTCTCTGAAGCCGTGAAGCATATTACTGAGCTATCAGACAAAGTCAAAATACAGATCGAGGAAGTTAGCGTCGGCAGCGACGAGCAGGCCCGCGGCATCGAACAGATTGCCCAAGCGATTCAACAAATGGAGCAGGTCACGCAGAGGGCAGCCGCCAGTTCAGACGAGAATGCGTCGGCCAGTACCGAGCTACAGAACGAGTCCCAACGGCTGGATGCAGTCATCGGCGAACTCACGGACATGATGCGGGGCTGAATCCACCGGTGGATGGAAAATCACAAGCTGATCAACGTGTCGGTTGCACTTGCGCGGCCTTCAAAGCCAGATGGCTGCGGTGCCGGCCGTAGGTGAAGTAAATGATCTGGCCGATCACCAGCCAAACGATCAGGCGCAGCCAGTTGCTCCAGCCCAACGAATACATCATGGCGAAGTTCCACACAATGCCCAAAATCGGCACCAAAGGAACCAGGGGCGTGCGGAACGGCCGCGGCGTCTCGGGATGCTCGCGCCGCATCACCCAAACCCCCGCACACACAATCACAAAGGCGAACAAGGTGCCGATGCTCGTCATTTCCCCGACAATCGAAAGCGGCAGAAAGGCCGAAAACGGCGAGACGAAGAGCATGAACAGCAGGTTCGAACGCCAGGGCGTGCGAAACTTCGGATGGATGTCGGAGAACACCTTGGGAACCAGGCCGTCACGGGACATCGAGAAAAACACCCGGCTCTGCCCCAGCAACATCACCAGCATCACGGAAGTGAATCCGCAAATGATGCCGAACTTGATGACGAACTTCAGCCAGGCGTAGGGCGTTTGGTCAATGGCCACGGCCACGGGAGCCGACGTGTTCAGTTGGGTGTAGTTCACCATGCCCGTCAAAATGTACGAGAAGACCACATACAGCACGGTGCAGACGGCCAACGACCCGATGATGCCGATCGGCATGTCCTTCTGCGGATTTCTGGCTTCTTGCGCGGCGGTGGAGACGGCATCGAAGCCGATGTAAGCAAAGAAGATGACCCCCGCGCCCATCATGATGCCACTGACCCCGAACTGCCCAAAGGCTCCTTGATTGGGCGGCATAAACGGGGTGTAGTTTTCCGGGTGGATGAATCTCCAGCCGATGCCGATGAACAGTACGACAACTGCCAGTTTGATCGCTACGATTACGGCATTTGCCCGTGCCGATTCCTTGATGCCGACGATCAGCAGCAGCGAAATCATGCAAATGATGAACACCGCCGGCAGATTGATGATTCCCTGAATCATCCTTCCATCCGGCAACATCCGCTTTTCGAACGGACCGGCCAGAAGCTGCACCGGCAGATCAATGCCGAAATCATGCAATAGCGAGACGACGTAACCCGACCAACTGATGGAGACGGTGGAGGCCCCGACGGCGTACTCGAGAACGAGATCCCAGCCGATGATCCAGGCGATCCACTCACCTAAAGTCGTGTAGGCGTAGGTATAAGCGCTGCCCGCCACCGGAATCATGCAGGAGAATTCGCTATAGCACAGTCCCGCGAACGCGCACCCGATGCCCGCCACGACCATGGAGATGACGATGGCCGGTCCGGCGTGCAGCGCCGCGGCCACACCGGTTAGCGAAAATAGACCGGACCCGATAATTGCGCCGATGCCGAGTGCCACCAGGCTGCCAGGACCGAGTGTGCGTTTGAGCTTGTGCTCACCGGCCTCCGACTCGGCCATGATGTAGTCGATGGACTTCGTCGCGAACAAACTCACGCGCTTGCCTCCTTCTTGCGCCATAGGAAATAGACTGGTACGCCGAGCAGCACGATGATCAGTCCGGGCCAGGTGTAGCTGGGCTTATAGACCAACAACAGGATTTCGATCAGCCCGGCCGCCAGAATATACAGGGCCGGGAGCACCGGATAACCCAGTGCACGATAGGGCCGCTCGGCTTGGGGGCGCGTGCGGCGCAGACGGAAGATTCCCGCGATGGTCAGTATATAGAAAAGCAAAACAGCAAAGATAACATAGTCGAGCAGATCACTGTAGCTGCCGCTCAATGTGAGCAGTATGGCCCAGACGCATTGCATGCCAAGTGAGAAAACTGGCGCGTAGGTTTTCGGGTGCAAGGCCGCGGCGCGGCGGAAGAACAGGCCGTCGAGAGCCATGGCGAAGTAGACGCGCGCGCCAGCCAATATAAGGCCATTGGCGCAACCGAATGTCGAGATCATGATGGCCGCCGCCATTAGTTGTACGGCGACGGGTCCCAGGATGGCCGCGGCTGCTGCGGTCGCCACGCGATCTTCGGGGGCGCTTTGAATCGCCGCGAGCGGCAGCACCTTGAGGTAAACGAAATTGCAGGCGATATAAAGCAAGGAGACGACCGCCACGCCGAGACCCAGCGCCAGGGGCAGGTTACGGCGCGGATTGCGTACTTCGGCGCCGGTGAAAGTGACGTTGTTCCATGCGTCCGCCGAGAACAACGATCCAACCATGGCCACGCCGACAAGGCGGATGGTGTGCACGCCCCAACTCGCGTTGCGCCAGAAATCCGTGAGGTTGGAAGGGCCGGATGAAGAGCGGCCGCCAAATGCAAAGCCGAGCCCGACGAGCCCCAGCAGTGCCGCCGTCTTGGCGAAGGTGAAGATGTTTTGCACCATGGCACCGGTGCGAATACCACGAGCGTTGATCGCCGTAAGCAGAAGGATCACCAGGATGGCGACGAGTTGCTGTGAGGTGAGGCCGGCTCTGCCCGATCCGACCAGATGATTGCCAGCGGAAACCCACGGGGCGAACACGCCGAGGAATTTCGCGAACGCGACGGCGACTGCCGCGATGGTGCCGGTCTGAATGACCAGGAACAAAGTCCACCCGTACAGGAAGCCTGCCATCGGACCAAACGATTCGCGGAGGTACACGTATTGGCCGCCGGCGTGCGGCATCATCGCCGCCAGCTCGCCATACGAAACGGCGGCGATTAATGTCAGGACACCGGTAATCACCCAGGTCATGAGCAAGAGACCGGGCGAGTTCACCTGCCGTGCGATGTCCGCCGCGACGATGAAAATACCGGAACCGATCATGGAGCCGACCACCAGCGTGGTGGCGTCCATGGCGCCCAGACCTTTGACCAGGCCTGTTTTTACATCTGTGCCCGTTGTTGCCATTCTTCCATCCGGCGGCGCAAATTTGCGTGCGTGCAAGTTTCCGGAAGCAGATCGCCGATTATAGCCACAGAATCGGCTCCGGCTGCCAACACCGCCGTCACCGAATCACGCGTGATGCCGCCGATCGCCACGAGCGGCCGGGGTGAGAGCGCGCGGCACTTGCGCAGCTCATCAAGACCGACGACCGGGTCGGGATTCTGCTTCGACGCAGTGGCGAATACCGGACCGATGGCCAGGTAGTCGACCGGCTCAACCGCCGCGGCTTCGAACTGCCGCAGGTTGTGCGTGGAATATCCTAGCATGGCTTCGGGACCTAACAAGCGCCGCGCATCACCCGGCGGCAGATCATCCTGGCCTACGTGCAGGCCCGCGTCCAGTAGTTTGGCTACGTCGGCGCGATCGTTCACCACAAAAGTCACGCCGCTCGCTCGGCACAGCGCGGCAATGCGCTCAGCCAGCGCGAGGGCGATTCGCGTCCACGGTCCTTTGTGGCGAAACTGCAAGATGCGCGCACCTGCCTCGATCCACGCCGTGGCTGCGGTTTCCGGGTCACATTCCCTGGCCGCGAGCGACTGAGTGTCCAGGATCGGATAGACGCGCGGCAAATTCATCGGGATACAGGAGCTACCCGCTCCTTCTGGAACATCACATCATTATGGACGAAACGCAGTCTTCGAGTGCGGGGAGTTTGGGGCGGCTTACTTCGCGGCAGCGAGCACTTCTTCGGGAGCGGGCTTGCCGCGGCGGGCGTAGAGAATGGTTCCATCCGGCCCGATCAAATAGACCGTACGCTTCACAATCAAACCGCTCGCGTGATAGAGCGCGCCCACCTGCTGGCCCTTGTCCACCAGCAGAGGAAAGGGAAACTTGTACTTGGCGCGAAAACGGCTGTGACGGCTGGGGCCCTGCGGATTGACTCCGTAGACCGCGACATTGCGCGCCTTCGCCTGTTCCCAACGGTCGCGGAATTCGCAAAGCTGCTCAGTGCAGGTGGGGGTGTCATCGCCCGGATAGAAAACCAGCACGACATTTTTGCCGCGGAGCGACGCGAGGGAGACGGTAGCGCCACTGTCATCGGGAAGCGAAAACTCCGGCGCTTGGGAACCAACCGGTAGTGCATCGGAGAAGAGCCAATCGAACATTACTGGATCGCCACTTGCGCCGAATTGCTGGCGATGCCGTCGACGGTCAGTACCAGGGGTTGCGTGCCGCTAGGCACATTTTGTGGAAGCAACACGGTCACTTGATACAAACCGCTAGTGTAAGTCGGCGCAAGGCCGCTGGATAGCACGGTCGCGGGCACACCGCCAATGGAGACTTGCGGTTGAGCGACGGTTGCCACTACCCCGCTCGCGGTCTCGCGAACTACACCCAAGCCGGTACAGTAGATCTGCATGGTTCCTCCGGGCGCGGCGGGTTGCTGCCGGGGAAAGATGCTTCCGAGGTTTGCGGCGGGATCGGAGAATATTCCCGGTGCTACGGGCGTGACGTGTACCTGCAAGCTCGCAGAAGTGCCTGCCCCGGTTTGCACAGTCAGGGTGGCCGTTCCAGGAACAAGATCCATGGGCGCTACCAGGTTGATTTGAGTATCGCTGACGTAGAGTAACTGAGCTGGCTCGTTGTTCAACAATACCGTCACGTTGGCAAGTTCAGTGGGCCACGGGAAACCTGCTTGGGAAATGAAGCCCCCGGCGAGACTGGTGCCATAGATGGTCACCATGCCGCCGGGCGAGATGCCTGCCACCGACGAGGCGGAATTGACCACGCCCGCAGCAGTGAAGCTTGTTGGCGGAAGCACGTTGAGTGTGAGATTTCGCGTGGAACCGGTCAAGGACACTTGCAACTGGGCACCGGCGGTACCGGGAGTCCACCGAAAAATGGCCTGGCCAGTGGCATCGGCGTTCGCTGCCACCGGGGTTACGACGCCACCGCCGACCGGTACCGCCTGCAATTGAGCGCCGGGGTACGGGAGATTGTTCTGGTCGGTGACGCGGAGCACGACTGCCTGCGGCACGGTTCCGTTCGTGAGCATAACCTGCCAATCTCCGGAAACCGGTGAGATCACGACGTTGGACGCTGGCAACACTTGGATGCGCGCGTGGGCGATTTCGAAACGATCGTCGGTTATAGTGGCGGTCAGGTCATCGACTCCGGGTTGTAGGCCGCCGATTGAGAAGTTCACGCCCGTCGCACCTGCCGGGATGGTGACAACGGACGGCACGGCAATCAAGCCTGATCCCGACTGCAAGGAAATGTTGAGGGGGGATTCTGCGGGCTGCTGGATTGATACGGTCGCGGCGCCTGAGGCCCCCTCCACGACACCCGCCGCCGGCGCGACGGAAAGGGTGAGCGCCTTAAGCAGCGTGGCGTCCATAAACGCAAGCCCGCTGGCCGCCTGGCTGTAGAAGGGCGCGAACTGCGAGCGATAATTTTCCACTTGGGCGACTTCGGCGGCCGGCGGAGTGGTGCCAGCTTTCACGATCAGCACAAACGCCGCGCGGAAATGGCGCTGCGCGACGGTATAGTCAGGCGTGCGGCGGCCTTCGGCCTGAATGATATCGGCGATCTGAATGTCTTGACGGCCACCATCGAAGGCAACTCCCACTTGGGGAAACATGACGGAAAACGCGGGTGGGTTTCCGGTGACGAGGAAGGTTGACGGCACATCGCTGGGCGCGCGGAAGCCCATCAAGTACTGATCGAGGGGCGAGTATTGGTCCACGGCGGCAGTGGTGACAAATTCCGGTTCCGCGTCCGGCCCATTATCCTGAATCTGGTTGCCCTCCATGAACGATGCTTCCGCATTGAAGTTGAAGGCCCAGTGCACCAGTTGGATACCGAGCATCGGTTGCACAGCGAGATCGTTCGGATCGGGCACGCTGGCATACGCCAGGAACAGGTGGCCCACTTCGTGGCCCAGCAGTTTCAGCATGTCGTATCCGCTACTGGCGCGCAGACTGATGATGTCTGTCGCACTGGCGGGATACTGGCTGAGCGGCCCCATATTGAGCACGGCTTGCAGGCGCGTGGGCGAGCCGTATTCGGCGCCGTCGTCTACAGGAACGTCGCCGTAACCGGTGCGGTTGTTCCTGAGCGTTTGCTCCCAGGCGAGAATGCCCACACCGGGCGAGATGTTCTCGTTGTTGAAGAAGACGATGTAGTCGTAGGAGTCGTCGTGCGTTTCCAGAAACTTTTGCGTGGCAGTTTCGATGTCGATTTCATCAGAGCCGGCGAATACCTCGGCTACCGTGCTTGAGTAGATCGCGGTGCTGCCAGCCACGAAGGAAACTAACGAACTCGTTCCCAGAAGACCGCCCGGACCGATGCCGACGACCGCTCCTTGCACATCAATGCCCGCGTAAGCGAGTTGGATGCTGCCATCCGGATAGAGGCGAACCTGGAACGTCTGCAATACGCCCGTGCCGAAATCCCCATATTCCGGAACCTGCACCCAGCTCACCACCAAGCGCGAAGGCTCGGATGTGACCATGACTCCCTGGGGCGATTGCGCCGGATTCAGATCATCGAACAAGGGCGCAATGCGCGGCGGCCCACCATCCAGCCGACCGAGAGAGCGATCGGTTGAAGCGCTATCGCCTTCGGTGAACGTCAGGTTGCCATCGGAATTGACGAAGATGCTCTGATAGGTTTTGCCGAAAAACGGGAATGCAAACGCAATGGGAATCTGGTGAGAGTCGTCATCGGCGAGCGGCACGAGAGTTCCGGCAGCAGCCGCGGCCTGGTCGTAGGTGCTACCAGAAACCTGGAAGGTGTACGACCCCTTGAATGGCGCCGCCGGCGTGAAGGTGAGGGTGTGTTGAGCCAGATCGAACGGATTGCGGCGCGACACCACACCGCCGCCGTCGGGGAGAATCGTGATGTCTCCGATATCCTGCGCCGTGGAGCTCGCGGTGCTGTCCGCCGCAAGCGCTCGCAACTGAGCGGAGCGACGCGATGCCTGCACGGCCTTCCGATGCAGAAACAGTTCCTGCTTGCGGAGCTCCCGATTCGATCCGCAGATCGCGGGAACCTGCCGAGCGAATTCCGACGAAACCAACCACGAACTGAGGACGAGAACAGCGAGGCACCGGCGCATGCGAAGTGCCCATTTTATCCGCTTGCGCGGGAATTGAAGCCAGAAAAAAAGAGGTACTAACTAAATTTTTTGGTTAACTACTCAATTGTTGCCAGGTGAACTCCCTACCCGTGTAAATGGATTCACGGGCGAGGATCGCGGTGAGGGTGCTTTCGGCGGCACTGAAGGCCGCATTTTCGAGTTTGCCGGTTCGCGCGCCTTCGACAAATTCATTCACCGCGTCTTGGGTAATGTCGCCTTGGGTGACGATCTCTTCGGGTGGATTGTCCTTGCTGCGGTAAATTTTCACGCCTTTGCGCGAGGTTGTGATGGCGCCACGCTCGCAGATGAACGTTTCGGAAACGTCCTGGAATCCACCGGTCGAAAACTGATTCGAGCTGTAACTGAAGACCACGCCATTCTCGAAGTGGAACGTCGCCGCTAAGTTGTCCAGAATGTTGCCGATATTGGTTCGCACCTGCCGGCCGCCGTAGCCGAACGCGCGCGCCGGATGGGTACCCATGAACCAGTTGACTACATCGATATTGTGGCAATTCTGTTCGACAATGATGTCGCCTGAACGCTCGCGATAAAACAGCCAATTGCGCATCTGCTCTTCGCTGGAGGGCACGCCCTCGCGAACAGGTAGCCCTCCGCCCAGCCAGGACGCGCGCACCATCTTGATGCCGCCCAACTCACCGGAATGTACGATTTCGTACGCACGCCGGTAGTCCTTCCCGTAGCGCTGCTGGTAGTCGACCGTAATGCGCTTGGTTTTGTCGGCCTGCTGGGCCGCGGCCACCACGCGACGGCAACCGGCTGGATCGACTCCGGCGGGCTTCTCCATGAAGATATGCTTGCGCGCCTTCACGGCTGCCTCGAAGTGCTCTGGATGCAAGTACGGCGGCGTGGCGATGTAGACGGCATCCACGTCGCTAGCCAACAGGTCGTGATAGTTCTTGAACGTTCGAGCCCCGGAAAACTTCTGTGTCGCGGCGGCTAACTGGTCGTCGTAAATGTCGCAGAGTGCCGCGATCCTGGCGAACTCGTTCTTGGTGAACAGGCCGCTGACGTAGGTTCCGCGGCGGCCGCACCCGATCAACCCCACCGACAGCGCAGAATTCGCCTGCGCCGCACGCACGGTTTGCGGTTTCAGAATCAGTGGGCCACTCGCGGCGGCCAGCATGCTTCGGCGTGTGATGGCATCATTCATTTGTTTTCTCCCGAATCCCAAGTGTACTGCCCAGCGGTTGGCCACCATCCGCCTCCGTGACCGGCGACGGCCGCTCGTTCACGACCAGCCGAAAAATATCAGGACGGGCGTAGTGCCCCGCTACGTCCAGATCATACTTCCCTTCTGCGATCTCGCCCAAGTCCAGGTCGGCCAGTTGCAGGCATTCGCCCTCATAATTGGGGCCAGCCAGAATGCGGCCGAGTGGGCTGACAATCACGCTGCCGCCGCGAATCAACACCGTCTCGGCTGCGTCGCCCTGCACCGCTGGGTAATCCGCCGGATAGTCACCTCGACGGATGAACTGGCACGCGGAGAGCACGAAACAGCGCCCTTCGATGGCGATGTGCTGCATCGTGGGGATCCAGGTGTCGCGATCGTCCACCGTCGGCGCGCAGTAGAGTTGGATGCCCTTGGCATACATAGCGGCGCGCAACAGCGGCATGTAATTCTCCCAGCAGATGACCGCTCCGAGCTTACCCATGGGTGTTTCCAGCACGGGCAGTGTGGAGCCGTCACCGAAACCCCAAATGAGGCGCTCCATGGCCGTCGGCATCAGCTTGCGATGCTTGCCCAGCATCCGCCCATCCGGACTGAAGAACAGTGCCGTGCAATAGAGAGTGCCGATCTCGCGCTCGATGACTCCCATCACGAGGAACACTCGATGCCGACCCGCGGCAATCGCGAGCGCTTCGGTTTCGGGCCCAGGGACGTCCACGGCGCTTTCGAAGTAACGGCGAAATTCCCGCCGTCCCTCCGGAGAACGCATGCCGACTCGCGCGCCGAAATCTAGGCCCTTGGGATAGCAAGTGAAAAACGCTTCGGGGAAGACAATCAGTTCGGCACCTTGATCCGCCGCCTCGGCGATCAGCGCCAGCGCTTTCGCGAGCGTGCGGGCGCGGTCGAAGGGCACGGGTGCGGCCTGCACAACGGCCACGCGATGGAAACTCATGCGAGTTCAGTATAACCTTGCTGGATTGGCCGCACCGCCTCGCTCGAAAAATCCGCTACACTGGTTTGTTTTGCATGAGCTATCATTTTCGCCAGGCGATTTGCAACGAAGCGTTTGAGAAATTCGCGTTCGCCGATGCCTGCCGTGCCGTTCGCAAGGCCGGCTACGACGGCATTGAGATTGCGCCCTTCACGCTGGCCGAAGACCCAGCCGCCATACCGGCTTCGCAGCGGGCGGAGTATCGTTCCGTCATTACTTCCGAAGGGCTGACATTCGTGGGACTGCACTGGCTGATGGTTAGCCCCAAGGGTCTGCACGTCACCACTCCCGACGCCGCCTTGCGTGCGCGAAGCTGGGAGCATATCCGCAAGCTCATCGACCTGTGCGCCGATCTGGGTTCCGGCGGCGTGATGGTATTCGGGTCGCCCCAGCAACGCGCGTCCACCGGTGGTCTGAGGCGTGAGCAGGCGACGCGGCACTTCATCGACGGGCTCGTTAGTGTCGCGGAGCACGCTGCCGAGCGGGGTGTGACGATCCTGATCGAGGCCCTGCCTAAAGGGCAATGCGACGTCGTTCAGTCGCTGGACGAAGCCGCCGCCATCGTCCGCCAGATTGGCAGTGCCGGGGTGCGCACCATGTTTGATACGCACAACGCCGTCGATGAAGTGGAGCCTCACGCGGTGTTGCTTGAGCGCCATTATGACTTGATCCGGCATGTCCACGTGAACGAAATGGACGGCCGGCACTGCGGCGCCGGGTCGTACGACTTCAAGCCGGTCTTGCAGGTGCTGCGGAAGCACAATTATTCCGGCTGGGTTTCGCTTGAAGCGTTCGACTTCACTCCCGGTGCGGAAAAGCTCACCAACGACTCGCTGCGTTATCTGGAATCGGAAATCGCCAAACTACCCGCATGAGCAAATACGTGGTCACAGGAGGCGCTGGCTTCATCGGCTCGGCGCTGGTACGCGGCTTGTTACGTGAGGGCGCGCCCAAAGTGGTGGTGATCGACAATCTTCTGACGGGTCACGCGGAGAATCTCGACGAGGTGCGCTCCGCGGTCGATCTGCACCAGGTCGACATCCGGGACTACGACGCGCTGGCGCCCATCCTTCGTGGCGCGGATGTCGTCTTCCATGAAGCTGCCATCCCTTCGGTGCCGCGATCGATTCAGGACCCCGTTCCTTCGCACGAAGTCAACATTGACGGAACGTTTCAGGTGCTGCGGGCGGCCGCTGCGGGAAAAGTCGACCGAGTGATCTACGCTGCCTCTTCATCGGCCTACGGCGACACGGCAGTGCTGCCGAAAGTTGAGACCATGAATCCGCGTCCGAAGTCGCCTTACGCGCTGCAAAAGCTCGCGGGCGAGTACTACGCCAGCGTTTTCGCGGAATGTTTTGGGCTGGAGACCGTCTCGCTGCGCTACTTCAACGTATTCGGCCCACGCCAGGACCCGTCGAGCCAGTATTCCGGCGTTCTATCACTTTTCATCAGCGCGATCCTCGAACGGCGCTCACCAACGATCTATGGCGACGGGGAGCAGTCGCGCGACTTTACTTACGTGGATGACGTGGTGGCTCTCAACTTGAAAGCCGCGCGCGCCAGCGGCGTTTCCGGCCGAGTTTACAACGGCGGCAACGGCGGGCGCATCACACTGAATCAAGCATGGGCACTGTTGCAGGCGTTGGAGGGAGTCCAGATTCCCGCCACCTACGGTCCACCCCGTGCGGGCGATGTCCGCGACTCGCAGGCTGATACAACCGCGGCGCGCACTGAACTCGGGTACACTCCCCAGTTTACCTTCGAGGAAGGCTTGCGGCTCACACTCGAATGGTTCCGCACGCACCCCTCGAAGTGAACGAAGCGTTCCAGCATGGTGTCGATCTCTTCAATCGCCGGGCGTTCTTCGAATGCCATGAGGCGCTCGAGGAAATCTGGATGCCGGAACACGGTCCGCGCCGGCTGTTTCTGCAAAGCCTGATCCATATTGCCGTCGGCTTCTATCACCACCAGCAAGAAAATCAGCCTGGCGCGGAACGGCAGTTACAGAAGGGCCTCAAGAAGCTGGCGGGATATTTGCCGGAATTCGAAGGGGTTCGGACTGAACTCCTCTACCGGCAGGCGCTAGAGTCACTCGCGCTAATCCGAAGCGGGCGCAAACTCACAGAGTTTCCGCGAATCACGCTCCGCTGACATTCTGTAGGATCGCCGTGACAATCCCATCGGTTGTGTGGGGGCTCGCTTCGACTGTCACTTCTATGCCGAGTTTTTTTGCGGTGGCTGTGGTCACCGGCCCGATGGACGCCACCTTCACACCCTCCAACACCTTCGCTCCGGCGATTTGCACGAAATTCTGCGCCGTCGAGGAACTGGTGAATGTGATCCACTCCGGTTTGTGCGGGCCATCAAAAATTTCCCGGCCCAGCGACGCGGTGGCTTCCGGGATGACGGTTCGATAGGCTTCGACTACATCCACACAAGCCCCACGCTCAGCGAGCTTGCGCGGTAACAGGTCACGCGCCACGGCCGCGCGGGGAAGCAAAACGCGCTTCCCCGTGAGATCCAGTTTCTCGAATGCTTCGACCAGACTCTCCGCGACGTATTCTTCGCCGATCACGTCAACTTTCAAGTGCAGAGCTTCGACGGAATGCTTGGTCGCTTCTCCGATGGCGCAGATACGCGCCCGAAGCGCCCGCAGGTCCCGCCCCGAACGGTCGAGCCTCTCGACGAAGTAGCGCACACCGTTGACGCTGGTGAAAATCAGCCAATCGTACTTGTCCAGCTCGGCGACTGCGCGGTCGAGCGGCGCATAGTCGGCCGCTGGGACGATCTCGATGGTGGGCATCTCAATGGCATCCGCGCCAAGCGCGCGCAGCTTCGCGGCCAGCGCATCGGACTGCTCACGAGCACGCGTCACGACAACGCGCTGCCCAAACAGCGGCAGCTTTTCAAACCAGTTCAGCTTTTCGCGCAGCCGAACCACCTCGCCGACGATAATCGTAGCGGGCGGCTTCAACCCGCGCTCGTGGATCTGACCCGGCAGCGTGGCGAGCGTACCCGCGATGGTTTCTTGATCGGGCCGGGTGCCCCAGCGGACCGCAATCGCGGGTGTCTCAGGCGAGCGGCCGCGTGCTATGATCTCGCGTGCGATCTGGTCGAACGTGGTCAGCCCCATGAAGATCACCAGCGTCTCTGCCTGCCCCACCCTATTCCAATCGACGGACGCCACGTCATGACCCGTCACGAAAGTCACCACCGAGGTGTGGCCGCGATGTGTGAGCGGGACTCCCCCGTAAGCCGCAATTCCTAACGGCGACGTGACTCCGGGAACGACTTCGAATGGAATGCCCGCGTCAGCCAGCGCTTCCGCCTCCTCGCCACCGCGCCCAAAGATGAATGGGTCTCCGCCTTTCAATCGCACAACGCTAAGCCCGCGTTGGGCGCGCTCGATCATCATCCGGCAGATTTCCCTCTGGGTGAACGCGTGCACGGATTTCTTCTTACCGACGTAAATCAGCTCCGCGTGCGCAGGCGCGAGAGTGAGCAGCGCTTCGTTCGCCAGATGATCGTGCAGCACTGCGTCGGCGTGCGCCAGGACCTCGCGCCCTTTGCACGTGATCAAACCGGGGTCGCCCGGCCCCGCTCCCACGATATAAACCGGCTTCATACCGCGGAGTCCCGCACGGGCGCTCCGTAAACCTGCTCCAGAATCTCCCGCGCGCCATCGTTTAGCAATTCCTGCCCCACAAGCCGGCCGATCACCTCAGCATCGGCCACCCTACCCGCGCTGCTTTTGCGCACCGCGTGCCCGCCGTCGGGCGCAATCACCACACCGACGAGCCGGAGTTCATCGCCCGCCAGGGCCGCGTACGCGCCGATCGGCACCTGACAACCGCCGCCCAGCGCCGCCAGCACCGCCCGCTCCGCGGTCACTGCCGCGCGCGTGCCGGCATCATCGAGAGCCGCGCAGATGTCACGCGCTTCGCCCTCCGCGCGCGTTTCCACCGCCAGCGCGCCTTGCCCCACCGCCGGGCACATCACCTCCGGCGAAAGAACTTCCGCAATTCGATTTGCCCATCCGAGCCGCGTCAGCCCAGCGGCGGCAAGCACGATCGCGCGGTACTGGCCCTCATCCAGCTTGCGGAGACGCGTATCGAGATTTCCGCGCACGGATTCGATGACAAGATCGGGACGCGTCACACGCAGTTGCGCCGCACGGCGCAGGGAACTGGTTCCCACTATCGCGCCGGCAGGCAGATCGCTCAACCGCGCACCCACCACCGCGTCGCGTGGATCCTCCCTCTCCGGTACCGCCGCCAACGTCAGCCCAGCCGGAACCTCGGTGGGGAGATCTTTCAGGCTGTGGATCGCCAAATCGATGCGTCCATCCAGCAGCGCCTCTTCGATCTCCTTGGTGAAAAGACCTTTGGTGCCGACCTTGGCCAGCGGCACGTCGGTGATCTTGTCGCCCGTAGTCTTAATAATTTCGATGCGCGTTTCATGACCGCACTCCGCCAGGCGAGCAGCGATCCATTTGGCCTGCCACAGCGCAAGTTGAGAGCCCCGCGAGCCGATTACCAGCATCAGTCTTTGAGATGGAAAACCTGGCGGATGGCATCGATGACATGCCCGCCATCAGGCCGTCCCGCCTGCCGCCGCAACTCGGAAATAGGGCCGTGCGCGATCTTGTTGATGATCCCGCGCGTGAGCGATTCGATGGCTTCTTCCTGTTCGGGCGTGAGTGGGCCCATTTTGCGCCGCACCCGTTCGAGTTCCGCCGCGCGAATCTGTTCAAGCTGGCCTTGCAGGCTGACAATCGTCGGTGCAATCTCCTGCACCTGAAGCCGCGCCATCATCCGCTCTACTTCCTGTGACACCAACTCTTCTGCCCGCTCGGCCTCCTTGTTGCGCTCGCGCAGATTGGCATTTACCACTTCTTGCAGGTCGTCGATATCGTATAGAAAAATGTTGTCGATCTCGTTGACCAGCGGCTCGATGTTCCGAGGCACCGCGATGTCGATCAGAAACATCGGCTTGTTGCGCCGCGCGGCGATCACCCGCTGCATTTCCTCCTTCGTGAGCACGAAATGAGGAGCGCCGCTCGACGTGATGACGATATCCACCTCGGGCAGAATGCCCAGGAATCGCGTGTACTCAACCGGCGTGCCTTGAAAAACCGCCGCCAGCTCTTGCGCACGCGAGTAAGTGCGATTGGTGACGAAAATATGTGATGCCCCGGAGCGCCGTAAATGACGCGCCGCGAGCTCGGACATCTTGCCCGAGCCGACGATCATCACCGTCCGGCCGGCGAGCGTACCGAAAATCTTCCGTGCCAATTCAACGGCAGCGTAGCTGACGGACACCGCCATTTGACCGATGCCCGTTTCTGAGCGCACCCTCTTGGCCACGTTGAACGCGCGGGTCAAGACGGTTTCCAAAAGTCCGTTGAGGCAATCGTGAGCCTTGGCCTGCGCGTACGCTGCCTTGAGCTGGCCCAAAATCTGCGGCTCGCCCACCACCATGGAATCCAGACTCGAGGCCACGCGGAAGAGATGATGGATGGCTTCGCGGCCTTCGTGCTGATAAAGGCTCGGGCCGAGCGCCGCCGGAGCCACCTCGCGAGACTCCTGAAGAAACGAGGAAACAGTGGCGGCCGGGTCGACGGCATCATCCGTGCTCACGGCGATCTCCACACGGTTGCACGTGGAGAGGACCATGGCCTCCACGACTCCTTGCCGCGAGACCAGGTCATGCAGCGCGGCCGGCAGCGTGCTCTCCGCGAACGCCAAGCGCTCGCGGACCTCCACCGGCGCGGTCTTGTGACTGACTCCGGCAACCAGCAGTTTCATCGCAACCACAGGCTCTGCAACCGTGCGTGCGCAGCCCACGTCAAGGCCGAACAACACAGTGCCATGATGGCCAGCACCGCCGCCTTGCGGCCCCGCCAGCCCGCGGAAACGCGCAGAAAGACCATCGCCAGATAAATGCCCCACGTGAATAGGGAAATCGCAATCTTCGGATCGGTGACCCAGCGCGTTCCGAACTCCACAAAGGCCCAGGTACTGCCGACGACTACAGCCACCGTGATAAACACGAAACCCAGCCCCATGAACCGGGTGATCAAATCGTCCAGCGTACCGAGCGGCGGCAGGCGATGGTAAAAACTCCGCGGCTTTTTTCGCTTCAGCTCACGCTCCTGCATCAGATACAGCACGGCGGCCACCGCGGTGAACAACAGCGCCGCGTAGCCCAGCAGCACCAACACAACGTGCACCATCAGCCAGGCGTCGCGCACTGTGGAACTCGCCCATGATGCCGTTACCGGCCGGCCCAACGATGCTACCAGCGCCATCACGAAGACCAGCGGAAAGATAAACACGCTCAGGCTCTCCAGCCGGTATCGCCAGTAAACAAACAGAAACAGCACGGTGATCAAAAACGCGCACAGCGACATTGATTCGTAGAAACCGCTAGCGGGAAAGCGTCCGAGCGCGGTGCCCTCTTCCACAATCGACACTAGATGGAACACCGCCCCTAATGACAGCGCACCTACAGCCACCCGAAACAGATGTATGCGCCGTTGGGTGATGGTGAGGATGGAATCCAGCAGGCCGAGCGAGTATAGCCCGGCGGCCACACGCAGCCAGATAATGCTCATTTCGGCCATGTAAGAGTTCGCAGAAATCGCGGAAGGTGCAAATTCAAGTATATCGCGGGCTTGCGCGCGGCTAGTTCACCCAGGGTCCGCGGCCATGTTTCCGCATATAAACCTGGAATTTCTTTTTGGCGCGCTGCATCTTCCACTCCTGGTACTTGCTCAGTATTTTGCCCACATCCATCCGGATAAATCGCATCCGCAGGTAGGCGTAGCCGAATATCATGCCGCCCAGGTGCGCCACGTTGCTGACGCGGCTGCTCGAGCCCCCAATCGAGCTGAGGAACGCAATCGCGCCCATGATCATCACGAAGTATTTCGCCTTGATCGGAAACAGGAAGCTCATCAGAACCGTGCGGTCGGGGTATAGCATTCCGAACGCCAGCAGCAGCCCGTAGATCGCACCCGAGGCTCCGATAGTGCGCGTATCCAGGTTCCCAATGGCAGCATTGGCCGTGATGTCACAGAGGCCCGCGCCAATGCCGCACAGGAAATAGTATTTGAGAAACTGTTTCGTGCCCCAGTCGCGTTCCAGGTCCATGCCGAACATCCACAACGTCAGCATGTTGAACAGAATGTGGCCGAATCCGAAGGGATCGTGCAGGAACAGGTACGTAACTAGCTGCCAGACCGCGAAGTGCCCGAGCACCATGCGCGGGGAGAGCGCCAGCAGCGAGAAGAACTGGCCCGATTCCGTGCGTACGGCGAAGAAGTAAAGCAGCCAGATGGCAATGTTCGAGATCAAGAGCCACTTCACCCCAACCGGGAAGTAGCTCGAATATGAATAGCGAGTTCGAAACCGGGAGTCGTACCGCATCAGGGAAGCCGCGTCCTTCAAGTAGGATAACAGACAGCCGGCCGGGAACCGGAGCCGGGTGCCAAATTCGCGTGGTTTGCGATACAGTAGTCGATTCAGAAAAAAACTATGCGTAAAATCAAAGCCGCAGTCTTCGGAACAGGATTCGTGGGAAGAGTTCACGTGGAAGGCATCCGCCGGCAGACAAATGTCGAGCTCGCGGCCATCGCCGAATCGAACGATGCGTTAGCCAAGAAGTTTGCCGCCGAAATGGGCATTGAGCGCAGCGCGGGTGATTATCACACGCTGCTGGCCGACAAGGAAATCGATGCCGTGCATATCTGCACGCCCAACGCGCTGCATTTCCCCATGGCGAAAGCGGCGCTCGAAGCGGGTAAGCATGTCGTTTGTGAAAAGCCGCTCGCCATGTCGGTGGCCGAAGCTGCGGAAATGGTCAAGCTGGCGCGCGCCAAGAACTTGGCCAACTGCGTCAACCACAACTTGCGCTATTACCCCATCGTGCAGCATCTGCGCCGCTTGCGCGAGACCGGCGAGTTGGGTGAGATCTTGTGCGTGCAAGGCACCTACTCCCAGGACTGGCTGCTCTACGACACCGATTGGAACTGGCGCATTGATTCCAAATTCGGTGGCAAGTTGCGAACGTTCGGTGATCTGGGCACGCATTGGTGCGACATGATCCAACACATCACCGGTCTTCGCATCACCGCTCTGTGCGCCGATTTGCAGACCTTCCACAAGACCCGCAAGCGCCCGAAAGGCGCCATTGAGACCTTCGCCGGAAAAACGCTGACCCCGGCGGATTACGACGAAGTGCCCGTCGACACCGAAGATTTCGCGGCCGTGCTGCTGCGCCTAGGCGATCGCGCCAGCGGCGCCTTCACCGTGAGCCAGGTGTCCGCGGGCCGCAAAAACCGATTCGCATTCGAAGTCTTCGGCACCAAAAGCTCCGCTGCCTGGGATCAGGAACGTCCCGACGAGTTATGGCTCGGCCAGCGGAACACTCCTAACCGCATCATGATCAAGGACCCGTCGCTCATGGACGAGAAGGCGCGCTCTTACGCCGACCTCCCTGGCGGACACAGCGAAGGCTACGACGACACGTTCAAGCAGATTTTCCGCCGCTTCTATAAAACGGTAGCCGACCGTTCCGCGGTGGTTGAATATCCGACTTTCGAAGATGGCCTCCACGGGATGCAGATCTGCGAAAAGGTGCTGGAGAGCTCAGCGAAACACGGTTGGGTCGACGTTCCGGCGTAGGCCTAAAACAACTTGCGGGCCAGTTGGGCGATTGCCGCGTCGGGGTCATTCCGTAGCTGCGACCGCGCCGCTGTGTCCACTGCCGACGGTTCCACTTGGCCGTCTTCAATGGCCTGCAACAAAGCCGGCACACGTTCCCGCTGGCTCAGCAAAGCGGTGATGGCTTGTTTGCGAGCGCCGGGGCTGTAACTTCTCCAGTTTGCGATCAGCGACGTGGCGACCGAGGGATCGCGGAACGACCCCAGGCAGGTGACCGCCGCTTCCTGGAGCGCGGGCGCAGGACTTGACGCCAGTATCTGATCCAGGATCGGTTTCACCGCCGGCAGTTGTCCTCCGCGCAGGGCGCGCACCGCGGCCGCGCGGTTCGGCAGTGACAATCCCGCGGCCGCCGCGTCGCGCGAAGCCCGCTGCACCAGTCCGTTCAATTGCAGGTGTTCGGCAATTTCCCAGCTCGCCTTCTGCACGCTCGGCGATGGCTGATTAAGAAAATCCGCAAGCCGCGCCTCCGCGCCACCGACAGCCAGATCATGCACACCCGCCAACTGCAAACCCCGCGCCAGCCCGAACAGGCCCGCCGCGCCTTCATTCGGATGTTGCGGCAACAACACGTCCTCCACGGTGAGGAAGCGGCGAATCTCGTTGGCATCGTGTTTGGCGCCGATCAGCGCCGCCAGTTGATCCAGGAAAGCGGGATTGAGCTGAAACTGATTGCGCGAAAGGTACAAATGAAAAAACTCGGAGGCGTTTTCGTTCAGCGAGCTGAGAATGGCCACGCGGAACCACACGTCGCCCCCGTGATCGCGCGCCAGTTCGGTTAGCGCGAGTAGCGCGCGCGGGTCCTTGCTCTGCCCGAGAGTAAAAGCCAGTTGATAAAGAACCCGTGGCTCGGGATCGTTCTTCAGCGCAAGCGCCGCATTGATCACCGCTGGCTCACCCAAAAATTCCTCCGCCAGCCGCAGAGCGTGTTCGCGAACTCCGGGATCCGGATCCTTCAGCGCGGCGGCTACGATCTGCGGTTCAAGCCCCGCCAATCCCTCCAGCGTCCAGAGCGCGTGCATCCGTCCCAATGGGAATTCGCTTTTCCGCGCCAGCTCCCGCAGCAGAGGCAGGGCTACCTTGTCTTGCCGTTCGACCAGCAATCGCTGCGCCGTCATGCGCTGCCAGCCGTTGGTGCCGGCCAACTCCGCCACCAATTCTTCCGGCGTCGCCTTGCCCAGGTTCGGTTTCAAATCCCTTTTGCGCAACGGGTGGTTGGGCACGATGCGATAGATCCGCCCGGTGCCCGCGCTGTGACGATCCGTTACGTACAGGTCGCCGTCGGGAGCATTGACAACACTGCTCGGGCGAAACGACGTATCGGTCGAAGTAAGGAACTCGGTGTTCGGTTCCGCGCGGTGCGCGACAAAGGCCACACCGTCGGGCGCGAGCACGTCACGGTGCAAAAGGTTACCCGTCGCATCGCCGGTGAACAGGTTCCCCCAATACTCTTTCGGAAATACGTCGCCGTTATAGACCGTGGCGCCCGTCGCCGAGCCGGTTCCGTGATCGGCAATGTTCTGTGAAGCTTCGTCTACTTGCAGATACGGCGCGCGCATCAGGTAGTGCATCGGCGCCAAAGCCTCGCGGACATGGCCGGCATCGTCAGTCAGGAAACGATTACCCCAGTCATCGAAACTCATGCCACCTTGCGTAGGCCCTGGCGCCGGTTCGGCCACTCCGCGCAGTGGTTGGAAGCGGAAATCGGTGCCGCGCACGGTGACTGGCGGCCGCTCCGAATGTTCCGGCGAAGTGATGCGGCCGTTCGTTCCATCATTAGCCACGTAAATCCAGTTATCGATTCCGTACTGCGGGCTACTGACCCGCACCCTCGCATTCGCCTTCGCAAAACCAGTGTAGAGCACCTGCCCTACGTCTGCCTTGCCGTCTCCGTCGGTATCTTTGAGAAAAAGAATGTCCCCCGCATTTGCTACGACGAGCCCGCTCTTCCACGGCGCCATCCCGCTGGTCCCGACAATACGATCCGCAAACACCGTGCGCTTATCCGGCTTCCCGTCGCCATCGGTGTCCTCTAGCAGCACGATGCGTGAGTGCGCCGCCCCGCCCGGATTATCCGCGTCATCGAGCATCTCGGACACGTAGATCTTGCCGTCTTCGTCGAAGGCCATGTTGAGGGGATTGAGCACCAGCGGCTCGGAAGCAACCAGCTCCACGTGAAAATCGCCCTCCACATGGAAGCGGGCAAGCGACTCCTCTGGCGTTAGCGAATTGGGATTCTTGCGCGCGCAAGAAACAGCGCTCACGAGCGACAGAATAGCGGCAAAACTCAGGAAACGGATCACCCTAGAATACTGGCACCTGGTCATTCTTGCGAGCGATTATCGCACAACGGGCGCCGCGATAGTCTAACCGAACCGCAGGCCTTGGTTACTTCAGCCCATACAGCCGGATCGCGTTTTCCCGCAGCACCATCTTTGCGAGCTCAATCGCCCGTTCGCGCGAGATCTCGCCATCATTCATCATCCCCGTCAGCGCCGCCGCTAACGCCCGCCGGGCCGTCTGTGCGGCAAGCCATCCACCTTCCTCCCAGTCCAATTCCGGCGGACCGGTAGAAGCGTCCGTTCCGAATAGAATCTTCTCCGGGTACGACTCCAGCCAGTCCCGCAACACGTCTGTCAACGCGCGCGGAGACAGCAATAGGTCCTGTAGGGAGAAATCCGCGTAAACGTTGGGGTGTTGAAACAGCCCGGCAACTTCTTTCGTATACGGCCAGCCGCCATGAATGATTACGAAATTGGTCCTGCGCAGCGACGGATCGTTAAACGCCGCCTCCATCAGCAGCGGGTTCGCCCCACGTTGCATGAAATAATCGCCACAGCCGGGCATGGAATGAAAGTGCACCGCCAACCCCAACCGTCCCGCTTCCCGCGCGATGTAGTAGAACAGAAAATCTTGCAGCGTGCGATACTCCGCTTCCGGCGGTTCCCCGCCCCTCACATACTGCCCGTAAACCCGCGCCGCGTCCTTTTCCGCAGCCGGTTCGAAGTCCAGCGTCCGCAAGTACGCCGCCTCGAACTTCAGCGCCACCGCACCCTCCCGCTTCTGGCGCTCGAGCGTCGGCGTCACCACTTTCGCCAGATACTCGTTGAGCGATGCCGGCGGCGCATCCAAGTGCAATTCCGACAAATACCGCTGCAATAGCTTCTCTCCGTGCGCATAGAACCATGCGTAATCGGAATTGCGGCGCTTACCGGCGTCGTTGTTGAGAGGCAGAATCAGCGCATCCGCAAACGGCACCCATCGAAACCGCGGGGCCGTCAACCCTGGCCCCATCGCCACGCGATTCGCGAACATCGTTTCGATGCCCGCCTTGTCCAGCACCCACGACGGATAATCCACGCCGCGCTCCCGCATCGCTCGCTGTTTCGCCGCTGCCAATTCCTTGATGTGTTCCGGTGCCGCATCGTTGTACTGGTACCCGTACAACGCACGCCACGCCCCGATCCACTCCGGATTCTCCAGGCGCGACCGCCACGGCCCCGGCCCCTGCTCCAGCGTGTCGCACGGCAGTTGGTCATAATCCTCGTCGCGCGGCTGGCCCTCCGCGACATACTTGATCGGATGCGCGTGATTGTCGATGGCCTTGGTGTTTTCAATCGCCGCCGCGATGGCCGGATCCACCTGCGCCATCGCCGGCCAAGTCATCACCAGCAGAAGCGCCGTTTTCATCCCTGCACGCGCCTTTCCCGCCCTGCCCAAAACTGCTCGCGCAACTGGCGCTTGATGATCTTCCCGGTTCCCGTCTTCGGCAGCGCTTCCTCCACAAACTCCACGGCGCGCGGAATTTTGAACTTCGCGATGCGCTCTTGCAGGAACGCGCACAGCTCTCCCTGCGTCAGCTTATGCCCGGGCTTCACCACCACAAATGCCACCGGAATCTCTCCCCATTTCGCATCCGGCGCCGAGACCACCGCGCACTCGAACACCGCCGGATGCGCGAAGATCGCTTTCTCCACTTCGATCGACGAGATGTTCTCGCCCCCGCTAATGATGATGTCCTTCTTGCGATCCACGATGTGGATGTAATTCTCCTCGTCCCACACCGCCATATCGCCCGTGTGCAGCCACCCGCCCGTCATCACCGCCGCCGTACCCTCGGGGTCCTTGTAGTAGCCGTCCATCACGTTGTCCCCGCGGATGACCACCTCGCCAATCGACTCCATGTCGCGCGGCACATCACGCATCTGCAAATCCACGGCGCGAATTTCGCAGCTCGGCAGCGGCCAGCCCGCCATGGCCTGATGATGAATCCGGTCGGCTTCGTCCTTATAAACCACCGTGCACTTGTCGCGCGCCGACGTAGCCACCGGTGACGTCTCCGTCAGCCCATAACCCCCCATCACCTGGCAATGGAACGCGCGCTCCATCCTCTCCACCAGTTCAGGCGATGCCGCCGCGCCCCCGATGTGAATCTGCGTCAGGCTCGATAAATCATACTGCCCCAGATCCGGCGCGTTGAGGAGTGCATTGGCCATAGTCGGAACCACCGACATCGCCGTCGCCCGCTCCTCTTGAATCAGACGGAACACTGTCGCCGGTTCGAACCGCCGCACCATCACTTGCTTTACGCCCATCATGGGCGCCGTCTGCGGCCGCCCCCAACCGTTGGCGTGAAACAGCGGAATCGTGTGCAGCTCAACGGCGTTATCTTCGCGATTGAATGTCGCCGCCACCGCCAGCCCGTGCAGGTACAGGGTGCGGTGCGAGAGCATCACGCCCTTGGGCGTGCCCGTCGAGCCGCTCGTGTAAAACAGCTCGGCAATCGAGTTCTCGTCGATCGAAGTGTAATCCACGCGTTCCGAACGTCCCGAGGCGAGCAGCTCCTCATACGTTGTGTTAGCCACCGGAATCCTGTCATCCACGGTCACAAAATGTTCGATCGCCGGGCACGCCTTTCGCAAAGCTTCGGCAAGCGGCGCGAAATCGTTCTCAAAAATCAGCACGCGCGCGCCCGAGTGGTTCAGGATGCCGATCAGCTCCGCCGGCGTCAGCCGCACATTCAGCGGCATCACAACCGCCCCTGCCATCACCACGCCGTAGTAGCCCTCCAACAACTGGTGATTGTTAAAGCTGAGGTATGCCACGCGGTCACCCGGCCGGATGCCCAGCGCACGCAAGCCGCTGGCCAGGCGCTCCGCCCGCGCCCCGAACTCCGCGTACGTGAACCGCTTGGCACCCGACACGACGCCGATTTTTCTTCCGAACAGATCCACACCCCGGTACAAAAACCGGATCGGCGTTAGCGGCAGAATCATAGGCTGGCCTCCACGAAACTCTGGATTGTACGACGGAAAGGCCGCTCCCTGCTCAGTCGATCAGTCCCGGAACGGCGCGACCTCGTGCTCTACGAATTCCTCAATGGGGCGGGTAGAATGGCTGATCGTGAAAATCGCCGGCATGCGGCCGCGGTGCTTGTTAGCTCAGGCAGCCGTCTGCGTCGCGCTCTGAAGTTCCGCGTCGTATGCCGCCAGTTCTTCCGCCGAAACCGTGATCAGATCCTTCTCCAGGTCTTCACCGGTCTGGATGATGTGCTGCAAGTGCAACGCTGCCAGCCGCGAGCACCACGCGTCGGTCATCGACCGGCTGGTCTTCTTGCTGAGCTGCAACAGATCCAGATGATGCAGGGCAATCGTCTTCTGCACGCGCGATTCTCCGTCAGTTAACACAAACTTCACATCGACCGTATCGCTATGCCGCAGCGAAATCGCCGTCTGCAACCACTTGAATTCCACTTTCCATATGCGCCCGAACGGATCAGGCCCGGCCTCGAACTGGCGGAAATTCTCCATCCAATTCATCCTAACTCGTGCGAAGCTGGAGTGGAAACGGAGTTCGGGTTTGACGACTTTTGAGCATGAGCTGGATGTGTGCCGGTCGGCGGCGCTGCGCGCCGGCGAGATCGCCTTGCGCTACCGGGAACACGGAATCGGTTACGAGTCCAAGTCCGACGAGTCCCCGGTGACCAAGGCCGATCGCGAATGTGAGCAGGTGATCGCGCTAGCCCTCGAACAAGCTTTTCCGGAGGATGGGCTCCTCGGCGAAGAGGGAGCCGTGAAGGCCTCGCGCACCGGCCGGCGGTGGATCATCGATCCCATCGACGGCACTCGCGACTATGTGCGCGGCGTTCCTGTCTGGGCCACGCTCATTGGCTTGGAACAGGATGGCGACGTGGTAGCGGGCGTGGCCCACTTCGCCGGCCGCGGCGAAACCTACTTTGCCTCGCGTGGCTCTGGCGCTTTCTGCAACGACATTCCTATCCACATTTCGAAAATCACCACGGTCGCGGAAGCAGCGCTGTGCCTCAGCGGCATCAATTACTTCCCCAAGTATTCGTTTTCCGCCGAGCTGCTCTCCTGGACCAAGCCTTTTTGGTCGGTCCGCTGTTACGGCGGCTCGCTCGACGCCATGATGGTCGCCCGCGGCGAAGCCGAGGTGTGGATCGAGGGGCAGGTCAAACCCTGGGACCTCGCCGCCCCGAAAATTATCACCGAGGAGGCTGGCGCGCTTTTCTTCGATTTCAGCGGTGCCAGTACCATCAGGGGCGGTAATGCCGTGGCCTGCGTGCCTGCGCTCGCCGACGAAGTCCGCCGCTTCCTCAGCCGATGAGCATCGCCGCACGCGCTGCCGAATTAACCGGTCTGCGGCAGTTCCACATCGCCGAGCACTTTGTTCCCGATCCCGGCCCCGGACAAGTGCAGGTCCATGTGTCTGCGGTCGGCGTGTGCGGCTCCGATCTTCATTCCTATTCCGAAGGCGCCGTCGGCGACTCGCCTTGCGTCTATCCCATGGTGCTGGGGCACGAGCCCGCCGGCGTCGTTGTGAAGACCGGCGAAGGCGTCACCGGCTGGTTGCCCGGTGACCGTGCCGCTCTCGAACCCGCTCTCTACTGCTACCACTGCGAATTCTGCCTCTCCGGGCACCACAACGTCTGCGCCAACCTACGCTTCATGAGCAATCCCGGGGAGCCTGGCTTCTTTCGTGAGTATCTGAATCTGCCCTCGCGCAACCTGCTGGCACTGCCCGTGGGCATGGGCCTGGAGATCTCGACCATGGTCGAACCGCTCGCCGTCGTGCTGCACTCCATGCAGTTCGCCGCCATCCAGCCCGGAGAAACCGCAGCCGTCTTCGGCGCCGGACCCATCGGCCTGCTCACCGTGATCGCCTTGAAGCTCGCCGGCGCAAAGCGCCTCTGGGCCGTCGACCCTGTGCCGCATCGCCTCGATCTCGCCCGCGCCGCCGGTGCCGATGCCGTGGTCGACCCGCGCGCCGTAGACCCCGTTCGCCAGATCCTCCAAGACACCGGCAACCGCGGCGTCGACGTCACCATCGATTGCGGTGGCCGCTACGACAGCATCAACCAATCAATCCACACCACCCGCAACGCCGGCCGCGTGGTGATAACCGCCATCCCATCTGAGGTTCGCGTGCCAGTCGAGTTCAGCCCCCTGCGCCGCAAGGAAATCACGCTCTACAACGTCCGCCGCTCAAACCACGAATCCGCCGCTGCCCTGGATTTGCTCGCTAAGTACCTCCCACGCTTCGCACCCATCGTCACGCACACCCGCCCGCTTGATCAAATCAGCCAGGCTTTTTCCCAATTGGAGAACTACGCGGATGGCGTCGGCAAGCTTGTGATCACATTTCCAAAATAATGCGACCATAAATCATGCCTCGCCTACCGCGCCTCCTGTCGTGCGCGCTCTGCCTTCTGCCCGCTGCGGCCCCGCAGGAGCGCACCGTCGAGAGCGTCTTGCCCGCGCTCGCCTATGGCGCGAAGTGCTCTTCCAACGTTGAGCTCCACAATCTCAGCGACCGGCCCGTCACCCTCGAAGTCGAAGGCCACAAGAGTACCGGCGCCCTGGCTCCCCTGGCTGGACACCCGTCCATGACCATCCACCTCAACCCCGTCGAGCGCGCCAGTTTCAAACTACAGATCGACGAAGAAACCACCAGCGCCTGGATCAAGGTGAAAGAGATCATTCCCTCACCGCGCCTCAATTCTGTGGTTGCCGTCAGCGGCTCGACCGAGTGCGTCGTCGGCGACCAGTTGCGCAGCACTCCGCGCGAGCTCGCCTATCCCACCCGCAACCCGTGGTTCTCTGGAAACGTCACCGAAATTCCCGGCGAAGAACTCCTGGTCATCAACACCTCGGAGCGCGCCGCCAGGGCCTGGCTCTGCTACTCGGCCGGCAATCTCTATGCCGTCCCCGGCAAGTCAAACGCCCCGGCGCAATTGACCCCGCTTTGCTCGAGTGACGCCATCGTACAGATTCCGCCCTTCGGCAGCCGCCAGTTTCCCGTGCAGCGCGAAAGCAGCACTTACTTTTCGTTGAAGACCGAAGGTGCTGCGGTCGTCCTCCAGATGCTCCGCCCACTCGACGCAACCGTCCGAATGTACACCGTCGATTCCACCATCACCTTCGGCCGCGAAGACAAGCCGGACGCGCGCTAGACAATCCTGCCCAATGTGGCGCACGCCTCGGCGTGCCGCTGCCGGCTTCAGCCGGCAGTCCAGCGCCCGCTAGCGTCCCAGATACATCACGTGTATGTAGGTCCCCAGCCTCACGTTGTACCCCAGGTACCAGCCAACGTGATCCGGGTCCTCATAGATCACGATCTGGTCGCCGCTCCAAAGCCAGTCACCGCAGAAACCAAGATCGAACGGAGCCACGCTGAAGTAGAAGCCGCCAAACCAGAACCGGCTCGGGCCGCCGCCCTCAATCCTGAAAACATGCCCGCGTCCGAATCCGCCCGTGAAGTGACCGTGCTCCCAAGGGTGATCCAAATGATAGTTCGCATCCGCCCGGCCAGTGTCGTGCCCCACCCACTTGCCGTTCGCATGAACGTGAGGCGCTTCCGGATGCCCCGCCTTGTCGTTGAACTTGCGCCCTTCCGGCGCGGCATGTGGTGTGCCTTTCACCGGCGCCGGCCCATGCTTCGGAATATTTTTTTCGCCACCAACTTCTGCGCGTCCGCCCCGCTCGCCCTTTTGCGCCCAGGCCCCCACCGAAAACAGCAACGAAACTGCCACGAGTCCGATCAGCTTCTTCATTCACGCCTCCGTTCACAAATGATAACCCACCACGGGACGGCAATTCGATCCGGGAACGTGACCTGACGCACTATCCAACGATAGTAAGATTCCGCGCCCTGTCGAGAAAAAAATTCAATAAATGACCGCTAGGGCTAAAGTTTTCCTCCGGAGGGTCGATAAACACATCGGAGGTGTCCGTTCATGGGCTCCGTAGCTTCCACCAACGCCGGTCTCGCCGACCTGCTCCAGAATCTCACCAGCGCATCGTCTCCGCTCGCATCGGAGCTGTCTTCGCCCGCCATGCAATCGGCTCTCCAGAAGGCGCCTGCCGGCGACATCGTGCAACTGAGCAACGAAGCACTCGAGTTGCAGGAAATGGGCACTCTGTTCGGAAATCCCAGCCAGACCACTTCCACGATCGACCCGAGCACGATTCTCGCCGCCTTATATCCATCGTCGGCCACGCCGACGACCGCCGGTTCCTCCCCGTCGGCCTCCACCACATCGTCGGCCTCGACTTCCTCGGCATCGCCCGCCGACCAGCTCGCCAGTTACGAGAACGCTCTGCAATCCGAACAAGTCCAGACGCTATTCGGAATCACTCCCACCACCACATCCAACTCCTTGTTCAACCTGGTGGGTTGAGCGCAGCCCGCACCTCACGCCACTTCGCGAACCTGCATCCGGAGCCGGTAGCGCTCCTGCGCCCGGCGGCTGCTACGCAGCCAGTTGTCGCGCTCTTGCCTGCGCCGTTCCTCGCCGATCTGCTTGCGTTCCCGAAGGACAGCCGCAATGCGCTCCGCAATCGCGTCCTGTTGCGCTTGTGTTAGTTCATAAGCGGCGCCGTCCCTCTCTAATCTTCCATCCCCTATCAAACCTGCTCCTTCGTTCCTGCACTCCATTTCACTTCTCCCGCTTAACATCCGTGTTCCATCACGTGCTGCGTAAGCGCTCTCCGCGCCACCGTCCACGCCGCGACCGCCACCGTCAGGTCTTCCTCATACCCAGTGGTGGTCAAGCCCGTGGTTCTCAACACGATGGCGTGCGACGCCTGCGTCTTGACCAGCAGATCAATAGCTTGGGCCAGTTCGTTGAGAAGACGACGGTGTTCCGAACACCCAGGTGCTCCCAGAACGGACTTGAGGTGATGCACTAGCAACCTCCGGTAATGATCCCTTGGTGGGGGTTCACACGGACGTGCGATTCCTAACGCAAGTAAGCGGCCAGCCCGAACCGAATTAAGCGCGACCGCGCGATCTCATTGAAAATAGGTGAGATGCAACTGGGCAGACGTCCCAGATGTTAACTTCCGACGGCCCCGCAACACTATCCGAGGTCAACACCTCAGACGCAGGAATGGGTGAAATCCCACGCTACCGGTTTTCGGAGTTGGTGCGAACTTGCGCAGCGGTCAGGTCAACGGTCACAAGCGGCCCGGCGCCTCGCGTAGTTTGCCGTAACTAACTGTTAATTGCGGCACACTCGCGTAAGCTCGTTGACCCAATCGAACGCCGCAGGCTCAACCCGGGGTGGTCCTAAAGCTTCACGCCAGATTCAGCCTGTGAAGAACTGAGCGATACCGGCGGTCGGCCCTGAGAGGCGCGGCGATTGGCAAATTGGGGAGCACAAAGAGCCACGCGTCGCGCATATCGCAAGCCTTCTCCAGCCAGGCAAACGCCTGCTTCCTCTGATTGAGGCCGACGTGGGCCATGGCCACCCAAAAGGGAGAAATGTACTCTTGACGGGCACGAGACTTAAGCTCCTCGATGTACTTCCGGGCCTCGTCATGTTTTCCTGAAAGCGCATTAACATGTGCAAGACCCGAGAGGATCTGCGCCACGTAAGTCGCGTTGCCAGCCAGTTCCCGCGCCTTCTCGAGGTTTCGGATAGCCTCTGGATACATTCCTTTTTCCGCGCAAGCGAGCCCAAGCACCCAGTACGGGCGGTAGAAGCCGGCATCCAGATCGATTGTTTTCTGGCACTGCGCTATGGTTTCGTCAGGCCGCCCGGCGAAGTTGGCCAACCAAGCCAAGTGCGTGTTCGCGATCAGCGAAAGGGGATCGAGCCTGATCGCCTGCTGCAGTTCATCTATGGCCTCCTGCAACCTGCCCGTGGGAGACAGGTTCAATACTGCGTATCGCTCGTGCGCCACGGCATACCCTGGATTGAAATGAATGGCGCGCTGAAACAACTTCCGTGCTTCCGCCCACTCCCATTCATAGACAGCCTTGACACTCCCCAGGGACGTACATGCTTCCGCAAGGGTGTTGTCCAATTCCAAAGCCTTCTTCGCCGCAGCACTGGCCTTGGGCATGACATCTTTCGGCGCGACCGAGTCAGAAAAGCCCAGCGACAGGTAGCAATTGGCCAGGCCGGAGAATGCCGGGGCGTAGGAAGGGTCCTGTGCGATGATCTGCTCGAAAATGGAAGCGCTCTTTTTTAGAGCTTCCTCCGTCTGCCTGTTCCAGTAATAGAGGCCGCGCAAATAAAGATCGTGGAGCTCCAGGTTCGCTTTGTAAATGCTCCGCGACAGCCGCTGCTGTTGTGACCTGCCGAACCTGATATCGAGGGCCTTTATAATCGCCTTGGCGATCTCTTCCTGGACGGCACAGACGTCCTGCATTTTCCGGTCAAATGCTTCCGACCAGAGCACATAACCCGTCTCGACGCTGGTTAGTCGTGCCAAGACCCGCAGTAGGTCCCCCTCCTTGCGAATGCTGCCCTCAAGCACCGCATGGGCGTTCAGTTGAGTCCCAATCTCCCGAACATCCATGTTCTTTCCTTTGAACTGGAAGGCGGAGGTTCTGGCGACTACATTCGCCTGCCTGACCTGCGAAAGGGTATTAATGATCTCTTCAGTCACGCCGTCGCAAAAGTACTCCTGGTCCCTACCAGGGCTGAGATCAACGAACGGCAGCACGGCAACCGTCTTTGCGGCTCTCCTCTCTTCTGCTCGCCGGTCGCGGGTGGACCGGGTCACTCGAATGCCCGGCTCACTGCTCTTGACAATACGTAAAACGGGTCGTCGCTCGAACCGCGGAACATACCCTTTCGGAAACTCGATGAGAACAGGGTCATCTTTTCCGTGGCTGGCGTAATATTCCCTCAGCTTCGACCGCAGATTGCTGACTTGAACTCGAACGATCGGGTCCAAACGGGGGTCGTAGGAGGCGGGACGGCCAAACACCGCCTTACCCACCTCATATTCTTTGAGCCCCTCGCTCCGCCCTTCCACGAAGGCTTCGACAAGGAAGCGCAGCAAACGCCCCCGCTTTTCCGCGGCGGCGAACCGGGGGCTCTGCAAGATCCTGTCTAATTGCTCCCTGATGGCTTCGCTCGTCACACCGGCGGCGATACTGGCCACCCCTCCCGCCGGAGTTCCCGTCTTTTTGGTACCCTCATTCATGGCACTTGCCCCCAAACATCTTATAATTATATAAATTACAACGTTTCTAACGCCTTCCTACTTCCTCCCCATCCATAAAGTAGATCACGGGTTGCGCGAATGTTCTCCGCCGGCACCCCGGCGCAGTTTGCAGTATTTGACTGTTAATTGCGGCATGCTCGCGTTAGCCCTTTAACCCCAATCGAGCGCCGCATGCTCAACCCGGGGTGGCTATAAAGTTTCACGCAAGATTCATCCTGTGGAGGAGTGAGTGACACCGAGGGTCAGACCTGAGAGGCGCAGCGATTGGCAAATTGGGGAGCGCATAGAGCCACGGGTCGCGCATATCGCAAGCCTTCTCCAGCCAGGTAAACGCCTGCTTTGTCTGATTGAGGCCGACGTGGGCCATGGCGGTCCAGAAGGGAGACATGTACTCCTGACGGGCACGTAACTCAAGCTCCTCAATGTACTTCCGGGCCTCGTCAGGTTTTCCCGAGAGCGCATGGACATGCGCAAGGCCCGAGAGGATCTGCGCCGCGAAAGTCGCGTCTCCCACCAGTTCCCGCGCCTTCTCAAGGTTTTGGATGGCCTCCGGGTACATTCCTTTTTCCGCGCAAGCGAGCCCAAACACCCAGTATGTGCGGAAGAAACCGGGATCCAGATCGATTGTTTTCCGGCACTGCGCTATGGCTTCCTCAGGCCGCCGGGCGAAGTAGGCCAACATAGCCGAGTCCGCGTTCACTATCAGAGAAAGCGGATCGAGCCTGATGGCTTCCTGCAGCTCATCTATGGCCTCCTGCAATCTGCCGGTGGGAGACAAGGCCAATCCTGCGTATAACTGGTGCGCCGTAGCATAAGATGGATTGAAATGAATGGCGCGCCGGAACATCTTCTGCGCTTCAGCCCACTCCCAATCGTAGACAGCCTTGACACTCCCCAGAGACGCATATGCTTCCGCAAGGCTCTTGTCCAATTCCAAAGCCTTCTTCGCCGCAGCACTGGCCTTGGGCATGACCTCCTTCGGCGCGGTCCTGTCAGCCAAGCCTAGCGACACGTAGCAATCGGCCAGGCCGGAGAATGCCAGGGAGTAGGATGGGTCCTGTGCGATTATCTGCTGGAAAATGGTAACACTCTTGTTTAGAGCCTCCTCCGTCCGCTTGTTCCAGTAGTAGCGGCCGCGCAGATAAAGATCGTGGAGCTCCACGTTTGCTTTGTAAATGCTCCGCGACAGCCGCTCCTGTTGTGACGGGCCAAACCTAATCTGGAGGGCATTTATAATCGCCTTGGCGATCTGTTCCTGGACGGCACAGACGTCTTGCATTTTCCGGTCAAATGCGTGCGACCAGAGCACATAACCCGTCTCAACGCTGGTCAGTCGTGCCAAGACCCGTAGTAGGTCTCCGTCCTTGCGAATACTGCCCTCAAGCACCGCACGGGCGTTCAGTTGAGCCCCAATCTGCCGAACATCCGCGTTCTTTCCTTTGAACTGGAAGGCAGAGGTTCTGGCGACTACACTCGCCTGCCTGACCTGCGAAAGAGCATTGATGATCTCTTCGGTGACGCCGTCGCAAAAGTACTCCTGGTCACCACCAGGACTGAGATCAACGAACGGCAGCACGGCCACGGTCTTTGCGGCTCTCCTCTCTCCTGCGCGCTGGGGGCGGGTGGACCGGATCGCTGGAATGCCCGGCTCATTACTCTTGACAATATCTAAAACGGGCCGTAGCTCGAACCGCGGAATATACCCTTTCGGAAACTCAATAAGAACAGGGTCATCTTTTCCGTCGCTGGCGTAATATTCCCTCAGTTTCGACCGCAGGTTGCTGACTTGAACTCGAACGATCGGGTCCAAACGGGGGTCGTAGGAGGCGGGGCGGCCAAACACCGCCCTACCCACCTCATATTCTTTGAGCCCCTCGCTCCGCCCTTCCAGGAAGGATTCGACAAGGAAGCGCAACAGAAGCCCCCGCTTTTCGGCAGTGGCGAACCGCGGGCTCTGCAAGATCCTGTCCAATTGTTCCCTGATGCCTTCGCTGGTCACACCGCTGGTGATACTGGCCTCACTACCCGATGGCATTCCCGGCTCTTCGGCACCCTGATTCATGGCCACCTGTCCGCATCCGAGCCACCGTATTATAACGTAATTGTAACGTTTCTAACGCCCGAATGCTCTCCAGCGCCACAGTCCATGCCGCGGCCGCCACCATCAGGTCTTCCTCATATCTAGTGGTCAAGCCCGTGGTTCTCAACACGATGGCGTGCGCCGCCTGCGTCTTGACCAGCAGATCAATGGCTTGGGCCAGCTTGTTGAGAATGACGACGAGTAGTTAACTGTTAATTGTCGCACCCGTGGGTAGCTGGTTAACCCCAATCGAGCGCCGCAGGCTCAGTCCGGGCTGGTCCTACAGCTTCAGGCAAGATTCAGCCTGTGAACCTGTGAAGGAGTTCATGATACCGAGGGTCGGCCTTGAGACGCGCAGCGATTGGCAAACTGAGGAGCACAAAGAGCCACGGGTCGTGTATCTCGCAAGCCTTCTCCAGCCAGGCAAACGCCTGCTTTCTTTGATTGAGGCCGACGTGGGCCATGGCGGTCCAGAAGGGAGATATGTACTCCTGACGGGGGCGCGACTCAAGCTCCTCGATGTGCTGCCGAGCCTCGTCCTCCCTCGTCGGGGTTACGGTGATCTCCCGTCCATGTGCCACGCGGCTCGATCAACCGATATACCGTGTGAAGCAACGTTTCAGGTGGTGTTGGCTTGAGCAGAGTGCCCGTCGCTCCGGCCACCAAAGCTTGGTGAGGGACGTCTCCCACCATGAAACCGGAAATCGCCAGAATCTTCAGATAGGGAGACGCCGACCGCATCTGACGGATGACTTCGAAGCCGTCTTCATCCGGCAGGCTCAGATCCACTACGGCTACGTCAAATTCCCGGCTGCGAACCTGCGCGAGGGCTTGACGCGATCTTCCGACAACAGTGACGTAGTACCCAACCGACGAAAGCACCTGTTCAAACAGGAGTTGGATGCCGGGTTCATCATCGACGATAAGGATGCGCAGTGCATAGCACATAGCAATTTCTCCAGTGCATGGTCATACGCTCACGAAAGGCCCCTGCCTGATGTGTTGCAACTACCGCTTTCAGGTGTTGGTATCTCACACAACGTCACTGAAATGCGCGGAAATAAAGCTTTCCAAATAGAACAGATCGGCGTCGGCCTATTTGGATAGCCGTAGCTCAAACACACCCCGCTGCGGGAGCATGCTATCGAAGAGCCTATGGCGCTTTACGCCCTCTTGGCAATCCGGTGCGGTTTGGGCGCCTGCCAAGATTGAACAGGGCAGGTCAAGACACTTTCCTCCGCCCGATGGGGAGGGCGAATCGATGTCTCCTCCTGCTCGCACTGGGCGAGAAGAGAATATTCTTCGAGCGAATTGATAAGCCGGTCCAATGCAGCTTTTCGCAAGCACAAATGCTTCAGCTCACGGCGCACGTATGGTGTGGCGGGAAACATATAATACTCCTTACTTAAGCGGATCGTGGCGCCGGCCTAATTGGCCAACTCGGGCTCTATTTAGACGTTGCTCTTGACGCTCGGTGCCAATAACCGCAAAACGCTGCCGTCGAGCTGACCAAAACTGGTGCGGCTACCGCGATCCGCAAGGTTGGCTTCAGGTTATGACGGATTCCGAGGGGAGAGAAGTATCTTTCGGTAGTTATCTGTTAATCGTGGCACCCGTGGGTAGCTGGTTAACCCCGATCGAGCGCCGCAGCCTCAACTCGGGGTGGCCATAAAGTTTCAGGCAAGATTCAGCCTGTGAAGGAGTTCATGATACCGAGGGTCGGCCTTGAGAGGCGCGGCGATTGGCAAATTGGGGAACACGAACAGCCACGGGTCGTGTATCTCGCAAGCCTTCTCCAGCCAGGCAAACGCCTGCTTTCTTTGATTGAGGCCGACGTAGGCCATGGCGGTCCAGAAGGGAGACATGTACCCCTGACGGGCACGAGACTCGAGCTCCTCGATGTACTGCCGGGCCTCGTCATGTTTTCCTGAGAGCGCATTAACATACGCAAGACCCGAGAGGATCTGCGCCACGTAAGTCGCGTCGCCAGCCAGTTCCCGCGCCTTCTTGAGGTTTCGGATGGCCTCTGGATACATTCCTTTTTCCGCGCAAGCGAGCCCAAGCACACCGTATACGCGGTAGAAACTCGGATCCAGATCGATTGTTTTCTGGCACTGCGCTATGGCTTCGTCAGGTCGCTGGGCCAAGTAGGCCAACCAAGCCAAACCCGAGTTCATGACCACCGAAAGGGGATCGAGCCTGATGGCCTGCTGCAGTTCATCTATGGCCTCCTGCAATCTGCCTGTGGGAGACAGGCTCAATACTGCGTATAACTCGTGCGCCGTGGCATACCCTGGATTGAAATGAATGGCGCGCTGGAACATCTTCCGTGCTTCAGCCCACTCCCAATCGTAGACAGCCTTGACACTCCCCAGAGACGTATATGCTTCCGCAAGGGTGTTGTCCAATTCCAAAGCCTTCTTGGCCACAGCACTGGCCTTTGGCATGACATCTTTCGGCGCGACCGAGCCAGACAAGCCTAGCGACAGGTAGCAATGGGCCAGGCCGGAGAATGCCAGGGCGTAGGAAGGGTCCTGTACGATGATCTGCTCGAAAATGGAAGCGCCCATCTTCAGAGCTTCCTCCGTCTGCCTGTTGCAGTAGTAGAGGCCGCGCAGATACAGATCGTGGAGCTCCACGTTCCCTTTGTAAACGCTCCGCGCCAGTCGCTGTTGTTGTGACCTGCCAAACCTGATCTCAAGGGTCTTTATAATCGCCTTGGCGATCTCTTCCGGGACCACGGAGATGTCTTGCATTTTCCGGTCAAATGCGTCCGACCAGAGCACATAGCCCGTCTCGACGCTGGTTAGTCGTGCCAAGACCCGCAGTTGGTCTCCCTCCTTGCGAATGCTGCCCTCAAGCACCGCATGGGCGTTCAGTTGAGTCCCAATCTGCCGAACATCCGCGGTCTTTCCTTTGAACTGGAAGGCAGAGGTTCTGGCGACTACACTCACCCGCCTGACCTGCGTAAGGGCATTGATGATCTCTTCAGTCACGCCGTCAGAAAAGTACTCCTGGTCGCCACCAGGACTGAGATCAACGAACGGCAGCACGGCCACGGTCTTTGCCGCTCTCCTCTCTTCTGCGCGCTGGGACCGGGTGGACCGGATCGCTCGAATGCCCGGCTCACTGCTCTTGACAATATGTAAAACGGGTCGTAGCTCGAACCGCGGAATATACCCTTTCGGAAACTCGATGAGAACAGGGTCATCTTTCCCGTCGCCGGCGTAATATTCCCTCAGCTTCGACCGCAGGTTGCTGACTTGAACTCGAACGATCGGGTCCAAACGGGGGTCGTAAGACGCAGAGCGGCCAAACACCGCCTTACCCACCTCATATTCTTTGAGCCCCTTGCTCCGTCCCTCCAGGAAGGATTCGACAAGGAAGCGCAGCAAACGCCCCCGCTTTTCCGCGGCGGCGAACCGGGGGCTTTGCAAGATCCTGTCCAATTGCTCCCTGATGGCTTCGCTGGTCACACAGGCGGTGATACTGGCCTCACCACCCGTTGAAGTCTCCGGCCCTTCAGCACCGTGATGCATGGCCACTTGTCCGCGTCCGAGCCACCGTATTATAACGTAATTGTAACGTTTCTAACGCCCTAATTCTCCCCATCCATGAAGTAGTACGCGATCATGTGACACACGATCATGTGGGCATCTTCAATCCGCCCCATGTGCGGCGCGGCTACCTGGATGTTGAGTTGGGCCAGTGGGCCGAGCTTCCCGCCGTCGCGGCCTGTGAGCGCGAGGGTGTGGCACCCGATGGAATTCGCGTACTCGAGCGCCCGGAGCACGTTCGGTGAATTGCCCGAGCCACTGATCCCCATAACCAAGTCGCCGGGCTGCGCAAAGTTGCGAAGCTGCTCCACGAACACGCTGTCGTAACTCACGTCGTTTGCGTACGCCGTGATCGTCGGCAGTTGATCGGTCAGCGCCATAATGCGGAAGCGCTGGTTACGATTGTAGCTCGCTCCCTTCACGATGTCGCAGGCGAAGTGCGATGCGGTGGAAGCGCTGCCGCCATTGCCGCACACAAAGATCTGGCGGCCGTTGGCGCGCGCGTCTTTGAACAACTCAATCGCCTGGTTGACGAGGTTCAGGTCAACGGTATCGAGAGCTTTCAACAGCTCGGTCTTGTAGTCAGATGGAAACTTCATGTCAGTGTCTTGGCCAGCGCCAGCGCGCCATACAGCACGCTATCGTCACCCAACGCGGCCCGAACTACCTCGATCCTTGCACCCGACCAGTCCGTGATCTGCCGGTCCAGTTCCTCGCGCAGCGGCCCGAACAACGCTTCCCCGGCGTTAGTGATGCCGCCCCCGATTACGATACGCGATGGATTCAGTAACATGATACACGCCTTCAAGCCAAGTGTGAGATCCACCACATATCGCGCCACAAATTGAGCGAGCTGGATAGCAGCTTTAGACTCCAGTACGCGTTTGCGGAAGATCCACGGACCGTCAGACAGGGGATGTTCGGGCTCGATTTCACCGCGATCCACAGCGAGCCGGAGGGTTCGGGGCTCACGCCCAGAAACTTAGCGGCTTTGGTGAGATTCATCCAGCCCTCTACAGTTGCTTTGTCGCTGCTGTAAGCCGGAATGTGATCACGACTGCACAAGGCGGTTACTCGTTCGCGAGTCCAGCGGTTTCCTCGTCCTGTGAGCATTCCATTCCGGTTCAATAAGCCCGCAATCAGGTCGTCTGAGCAGATCCGCGCCAACGCGATCACCGCGTCGATGAGGGCTTTGGGCGCTTGAGAGCTGTTTTGGCCGCGCCTTCGCCTAGGGAGGCGCAACTCCGTGTGGACCCCGCCCTTCCAGTGAATGACCAGGATGATTTCCCCAGCCGCGCCATCCACGTCGACCAGCACTTCCTCGATCAGCGTTCTCACGATCCGTTTCTTCAGGCGAGTATCGGTGCCAGAGTCGTGCCAAACGGCCTCCAAGTTCGCCGCCAGTTCTTCAAACTCCTTCTGCGTGGCTGGCCGATGTTGCGCATGGCCGTCTTGATGCGCTGCGCAGTATAACGTGCCGCTTCCAGATCTCGCCGCAATGCCTCCAAGACCTCATCTTGACGACGAGTCTCCTCCTGGCTGGCCTGTACCGCGGCCTCTACTACGGCCGCAGGGTGCACCGCACGAAGCACTTCTCTTCCGATTGCTTCATCCACAGGGATACCACCAAAGGCGATCCGCGCTTCGCCATTATCGAGCCACCCACGGTTGCACGCGTAAACGCTGCGCATCATGGCCGTCGCCCGTGTACCGTACCGTCAGCTTACGACCACAGCGCCGGCAACGCAACAGACCAGCGAGCATGCCGGGCCATTCTTGATCGCGCCAGGCAATCCGGGCACGTTCTCTTTGATGGTCCGCTGGATTCGTTCGAACTCCTCCCACGGGACATAGCCTTCGTGGGCGTTCGGAATCAATGCCAGCCATTGATGGCGGGGTTTGCGACGGCTGCAGTGACGTGCTGCGCCATTCTCATATCGCAACAATTGTTCGGTTTTTCCGTAAGCATAAGTGCCGCCGTAAACGGGATTGGTGAGCATCCGATGCATCGCGCGATACGCCGGGCGTCTCCACAAAAAGTCACCACGCGGTGTATGCGCCGGCACCTGTAAGCCGTGCTCCAGGAACCCCAGTAACGTCTGACGCACAGTTCCCAGTTCGGAAAACTTGCGGAATACCAGATGGATCACCTGTTGTACGCGACGATCCGGGTTCTTTTCCAGCCGTTGATCCTCGGTTTTTAAATATCCGACCGGTGCGGCCGGAACCAGCTCCCCGCGGCGTGCTTTCTCCATCCGGGGCTTCCACCGAACGCTGGCGCAGCAAGTCCAGTTCATATTCGTTCAGGCTACGCTTCAGCTCCGGGAGGAGACGATCATTGCTCTGCCGGGGTGCATACACGGTCTCTTGATCGATCAGCACAGTGTCCACCACGCGGCATACTTCCACCAGTTGCTGCCACTCTCGGCTATTGCGCGCAAACCGGGACACTTCCCGCGCCGCGACCGCGCCCACATTACCAAGGCAGACTTCCGACACCATGCGCTCAACCCCCGCGCGCGTCACGGTTCCGGCCGCCGATCGGCCCAGGTCCTCATCCACTACCCAATTTCGCGCCACCCCAGCTAGTGTAGACGTTCTTGCATCGGGTACTGCAGCTTCTGGCTTTCCAGATTGTGAGTCACTTGGTAAGCGGATGGCTACCGGATATACAGAATCGCCTTGCGGCTTAGATGTTGCGGGCGGACCTTGTCACTCATCGTTCGCCTCGCTCTGTGGATCCTGGGATCTCCCGGCGTGTTCCCTCAGCATTCGCGCCAGTAGACTCACGGTCTTCTGGCTCACTTCCCGCGGTAATGCCGGACTCGGGACCTGCGCTTGGAACAGACTCAGTTGACCGTCTCTCGGTTTCGACGACTTCTGCATCACCACCTCCTGGAATCCAGGGTGACTGCTGAGCCTCCGCCAGTAGTGCCCTCAGATCACGCAATGCTTCACAGCGAACCATGACTCCGCTGGGCACTTCAATCCGGCAGCACACGCCGGCATCGAACATCCACCACAGAATCGCGAGGACCGGGAATCCGCGGTCGTCATCGGTTCGGCACTGGAACACCAGCGGGCCATCCCGAATCCGCACCGCTTTTACGAGAACTCGCCGTCCATGCCAAGGGTGGAATGGATATCGCACCTCTCGAACACCATTAATATGGGTGTTCCGTTGCTTGGTTGTACAACACCGTGCGTCCGCACAGTGCACTCAGGTATCGTGCTCCCGCGCCGGCGAGCTGGGTTGCGGCAGCCTAGAGTCGCCACCGATTGAGTCTCCCTTCGCCTGCAAGATTTTGCATAAGGCCGGCTGCGGCCGGCGTCCAGGCTCTGACGATGAACTCGCTACGCTCGGCCTGGACCCCGGTTCTCAGCGGCCAAACTCATCCTAAAATGCAGGCGAAGCGGATACCTCGAAGCTCGTCATGACCCGGTCTTGCGCACAGTGTTATACTCTCTATCGAACTGGTGCAAATTCCCGGTCAGGCCAGGAGCGCATCCGTTTATCAAGGGTATCGCAGACGAAGAGTCGAGTCAGGGGACGGTCCCTCCCCAACCCGCCGGTACGGCGAAGATCATGAACACTACAGACGCCAAACGAACAGGTGCAAGACCTCCGCTCCCAAGCGATGCTATAGTCATCCGCCGGCCCCATTTTTTGTTGAGGGGAGATTCGTTGTTTTTCCTGATCTCGGAGCGGCCGTTCGTGGTTTTGAACCAGGCTGAACAAATCTTGTGGGACGTATTGGAGAAAGAGGCGTCTGTCGGGGCGCTCCAGGCGCGCCTGGGGGCGTCGGCCGATGAAGGCATACGTCGCCTCCTAGCACTTGAGGTGGCCGAAGTGGTGCTGCCAGCCCCGCCTGGGAAACGAAGACGCGTAATGGTCATCGAACCACATATGGACGATGCGGCCTTGAGCGTTGGCGGTCTGATGTTGCAGCGGCGTGCGGACTGCGAATTCCTCATCGTCACGGTGGCCACCCAGAGCGTAGCCACCTCCTACAGGGATCTAGACCGTGAGTTCTTCGATATCAAAACCGTCTCGGGTATCCGCAAAGCTGAGTCCGAGATCGTGGCCCGGTTGCTGTGGGGACGCCACATTCCTCTTGGGCTGGTCGAGGCCACTTTGCGTTACAACCCTCAGAATTGGACGCTCGACTGGTTCCGGCGGCACAGATTTGCAGTCTGGATGTATTTGGAACATTCTGCCGGGCGTGACGAGTTGGAGCTGTGGACTTCGACCATAGCAAAGGCAATCGCCGATTTGCAGCCGGAGGAGATCTGGATGCCCCTAGGCGTCGGCATGCACGTGGACCATCAGTTGACCCGCCATGCTTGCCTCAACATCATGCGGGCCAATCCCAAGCTTGTCGGGCAATGCGTCTGCCGGTTCTTCCAGGACGTGCCCTACGCGGGAAACCATCCTGCGCACACAGCTGCTTTGGTGAAAGCGCTCGGGGGCGCTGGGGCCAGGCTTGAAGAGGAACGCGTGGACATCACGGCCGTAATGCCGGAGAAGCTGCACCTGGTTTCCATCTTTGCATCCCAGTTCAAGATGAAGGTTATTCAGGTGAGAGTAGAGGCCTGTGCGAAGGCCCTTGGCGGGCCGCCGGAGAGTTATAGCGAATTGTGGTATCGAGTGGCGGCCGCGCCCACTGAAGATATCGACATGCTGGCCACCTCCGCGGTGAGAGAGACAGTTTACCGCATCGCGCGAGACGTTGGGCCCTGGGTGCTCCGCAACAGGTCTGCCCCAGCTATCGGCCTTCTGCTCGCGGTGCCTATAGGCCGCTGGGCGGAGGACATCCAGTTTCTGCTCGACCGCTTCCCAGGCACGCATTTCGAGGTGCACATGCCGGCCCAATATGCAGGGCAAGCCGAGATGCTCACGTCGCCCAGGGTCTCCGTCCGGTTGGGGGGCAATCGCTGGCGTTGGGTCTTCGGCGACGCACTAACGACAATCATCGGGCGGCGGCTGCCGCTGGTTATAATTTCGGGACGGGAGAGGGAGAAGCATGGCCGGTGGTTGGCCCGCTTAGGCCTGCTCTCGGATCCAGTGGCTGCGCCAACAATGAACGATTTTATTCTGGCGCTTCAATACGCTGCCAAGGACGACGTACGGTTTCCCTGACCCGACAATTCACACATGTCCCGGCGGCGGGCTTCATCCAAGGTGCGTGTTTAGCCGGGGCGAACATTCTTGTCTGCGGGTGATGGCGGTCTTCCAGAGTGATTGCTCTTGATCAACCTGCGAAACTTCACCTTGCCACCATCTCCCGAACGCGAATACTGCCTCCAGCGTCCCCAAATCCCACCTTCACCCGTAGCGCTTCCATCGTACAAATCACCAGAGCCTTCCGCAAGGATTAGATAGATCCCGCCAACCGCGCCCAAGTGCACTCGCCAATCTGGATGAGCGTCCTCGTTTCTGAATAAATCCCGCAATTCATCGTAGGAAATATATCACGCCGACTGCACGCCACGGAGAGATATTCCGCCCGCCTGTGACCGTGAGGCTCAAAACTGATAATACAGAAAGACGGTCTTTGCCCCGTTCATGAACAGGTATGCCACAAAGAATGCCAAGGCGTACACAACCGCCCACCAGCGTGTCGTAGGGAACTGAAAGTACCAGGTTTCCTTAAGCAGGTTCACTAGGGGCAAGCACAACACTACCCAGAACAGCAACGGCACCGTAACGCCACCGGAAAATGCAGCTCCGCCAAACATCTTCCACAGCCAGACTCGGGCCATCTCGAAAGTCGCCGAGCGAAACAGTACCCAGCCGAAGATGACCAACAGAAATGTGACGAACCTCCGGATTGCTACGGGCACTCTGGCCCAGAATTGTTCATACGCCCGGTCGCAGATGAGCAGCAGTCCGTGATACGCTCCCCACGCCACAAATGTCCAGCTCGCGCCATGCCAGAGCCCGCCGAGAAGCATCGTTAACATCAGGTTCAGGTTTGTGCGAACCTCTCCCAGCCGGTTACCGCCCAGTCCAATGTACAAATAGTCGCGCAGCCAAGATGAGAGACTAATATGCCAGCGCCTCCAAAAATCGCGAATCCCGGTTGCCTGGTAGGGCGAATCGAAATTCTGCGGGATGCGAATGCCGAACAGGTGCCCCAATCCGATGGCCATGTCCGAGTAGCCGCTGAAGTCGTAGTACAACTGAAAGGTATAGCCCAATGCGGCGGCCCAGGCGCCAGCCACCGACATGCCGCTGTATGCCGCCAGCATGGGATCTATTTCTTTGGCTATAGAATCGGCGATCACGCACTTTTTGATTAGTCCGACTACAAAAAAGCCGATTCCCACCGCGACCTGCTCTTCCTTTGGTGGATGATCGATTCGTTCCAGGTCCTCCTCGATCTGCCGGAACCGCACGATCGGCCCGGCGACGAGTTGGGAAAACAGACTGACATAGGTCAAATATTCAAATAGATTCCTCGTCGCGCGAACTTTCCCTTGGGTTACGTCGACAATGTAAGAGATTGTGTGGAAGGTATAAAAGCTGATGCCAACCGGCAGGACGACACGCAAGAGGGGTGGCGCCGAAGACGTGAACAGACCAAATATATTCGAGATGAAGAAGTTATAGTACTTAAAAAATCCCAGAATTGTCAGGTCGATTACAATAGACGCTGTCATCCATGTCAGCCGCCGTCTTCTGGTAGGCGAGCCATCCACCAGAATGGCCGTAAAGAAACTTATCATGCTGGAAATGAACAGGAGCCAGCAAAAACGCCAATCCCAATAGCCATAAAACACATAACTGCTGACCGTGAGGATCACGTACCGGGCCTGCTTCGCTTTAAGGGACCAGAACAAGATAAAAACAATGGGGAAAAATACGAAGAGGAAGATATCCGAATTAAAGACCATGCGGGCCCTCGCTGACTAGAGCGCGAGCCACGCAGTCCATATTGCGCCAGTTCATATGACTGGAGTCGTCCCAGGCAGTTTCCAATCCTCCGAACGCTCTGATATCCGAATAGTCTTCGTAATGGATGCCGTAGGCAGAGACCCAGTTTTCAGCCTCAACATTCACCTTTTTGATCAAGTCCGCGTAATTCGTGTTCTGAATCATGAACTCGTTCAAGCGAGGATGGATCGGAGTGAGCCAAACAACCACAATTGCGTTGTGTTGGCGCGCCTCGGTAAATAGTTGCCTTAAATAATCCAGCCTTTTGGGGGAGAGATCTCGCATTCCGGCGATCCGCTGCATGTAGGACTTTATGTCGTCGCTGAAGTCATGCTGAGGGCCGATCTCACCCAAGGGGAATTGTGCACCCGAGTACTGCAGTTCGTAGCCGTCCGCCGCAAACTTGGTCTTCGGCGTCTGATGGCGAATCTTCATCCATATGGCCTTGAACGAGTCTTTCAGATAATCCTTCGTGTACACCGATTTCGCGTCAATCAGCCATTTTATGGATAGCCACGAAGAAGTGTCGTCGGCGTGTTCGAGATAGCTCTTCAGCTCGCTGCGGTCGAACATGTGATCGTGCGCGTCGTCGCTGTGCAGGGACGCAATGTCGAGGCCGATCACGAGAAATTTGGGGTTGATCCCTTGGGCGAGCGCATAGTGGTAGATTGCCAGGAAATCCTCGGCGTGCGCATTGTCCACGGCGAAGTTGAACACGCGACTCTCCCCGTCTCCGCTCAGCAATCCAGGACGCATTAGCAGGGAGCGGCTCGATCCAAGAATCAGACCGCCAACGGCGCCCTGCTCGCTGAACCGATGGAGCAACTGCAATTTAGCGCGCCGGGAATCGAGCACCAGCACCGGAAAAGTGCCCGTGTCGTATTCCCCATACGGATCGACGAACTGAATGAAGTCGTAGTAAATTACACAAAAAAGCGCCAGGACCAAAGTGAATAAAACAAGAAAGCGCATGCGTGTCACGGGGATTTTAGCATGAAAAGTGCTGCCATCAACTCAGCCGGGCGGGCGGTTCTGCCCTGGGTTCGCACGGCTGGGCCGACTCTTCTTCACGTTCGGAAAGCTCACGACCATGGATCGTTTCGTAATGGATAGGCCGTGAACGCAGTTTGCGGCCGCGAACCGCCCGGCGCAAGAGTTCAAGCCTGGTTCCTCAGTTTTCTACGCAGCTCGAAAATCAGAATCTTGAAAGCCTTGTCGTGAAAGGGAGATGGCCAGTGAGCCAGCGCCCGCCATGCGCACTGAAGCGCGGCCGGGCTGTCGCTGAGCTCCCGATACTTGACAGCGGCAAGTGACGTTCGAACGGAAACCATGCGCCGGGCTTCGATAAAACGGCGGATCGGCGGGACGCCGTCGGTTCCGGCGGCGACGATGCTTCCATGGTGCGAAAAACGATATCGGGGTTCGCTCCAATCCCCGTTCCGGTCACCCGATACATCAGAAGCTACTGGGGAACTCCTACGAAGTTACACACACGAGCCAGTCTGAGCCATGCCTCCCAATCTTCCGCGCCAAAATTATTCTCATTGAATCCGCCAACTTGAAGCAGGACTTTCTTTCTGACGAGAACCGCGGACGGGTCAATCCAGTTGTGGTGCCGGAGGACGGTTTTTACGCGGCTCGTATCGTAGTACTGACGGGGTCCGTGTGCCCGTCGGGCCAGAACACGGTGGTGGCACAATAGCAAAAAGCCTCGTCCCGGATTGCGGCGACCTGCGCCTCCAGCTTCTCTGGGAGCCAATGGTCATCCGCGTCCAAAGGGGCAATCCAGTTTCCCTCCGACGCCCGGATGCACACAACTGAAGCCAAAGCTGGTGGTTATTGTCGAGATCTGACTCCACGCCTGGGCGTCGGATCAGGTTCTTCATGTACCTGCCAGATGCCGCTGCGCGTTTTGTGAAGTTAGCCCAACGCACTTTTCTCGTATGCTCGCTGCTCCGGTGTGAGTCCCGCTCCGTACGTGTCGATCGCGGCCTGAATCCCGGCCAGTTCGCGATCTGCTGCCACCAGCCGCTGATCCCCATGACCAGGTCGCTCGGCTGCGCAAAATTGCGAAGCGGCTCCACAAACACGCTGTCGTAACTCACATCATTCGCGTACGCCGTGATCGTCGGCAGTTGATCGGTCAATGCCATTATGCGGAAGCGCTGGTTACGGTTGTAACTCGCGCCCTTCACGATGTCGCAGGCGAAGTGCGATGCGGTGGAAGCGCTGCCGCCATTGCCGCACACAAAGATCTGGCGGCCGTTGGCGCGCGCGTCTTTGAACAACTCAATCGCCTGGTTGACGAGGTTCAGGTCAACGGTATCGAGAGCTTTCAACAGCTCAGTCTTGTACTCTGATGGAAACTTCATGTCAGTGTCTTGGCCAGCGCCAGCGCGCCATACAGCACGCTATCGTCACCCAGCGCCGCCCGAACTACCTCGATCCTTGCACCCGACCAGTCCGTGATCTGCCGGTCCAGCTCCTCGCGCAGCGGCCCGAACAACGCTTCCCCGGCGTTAGTGATGCCGCCCCCGATTACGATACGCGATGGATTCAGTAACATGATACACGCCTTCAAGCCAAGTGTGAGATCCACCACATATCGCGCCACAAAACCCGGGTCGCGCAGCAATTCTTTTGCGCTTTTGCCGTAGTCGCGCTCGAGCCATAGGCCGCAGCACATTCGTTCTAAGCAACCCCGCGCCCGGCACAGACATTCGGGGCCTTCGGGCCGAATCGTTAGGTGCCCGATCTCGCCCGCCCACCCATCGGCGCCGCGCCAGATCTTGCCATCGGAATAAATGCCGCCGCCAATCCCGGTCGACAGCGTCATGTAGAACAATGGCGAGTGGCCGCGCCCCGCGCCGTATGTGGCCTCACCCAGCGCCCCGGCGTTCGCGTCGTTGTCCATGATGGCCGGCACGCCCAGTGCGTTCCCCAGAAACTCAGTGAGATGGAAATCATTCCAGCCGCCAACGTGCGTGGAGAATGCCACGCGCTGATGTCCAAAGTCCACTGGCCCGCCGAAGCCGATACCGCAAAACGCAAAGGGAGTCTCGCGTTTCCACGCCCTCGCGATTTCCACGACTTGCTCCAGCATCCAGTCGCGCGCGCCGGCCCGGTTCGTCAGCCGCGATTCCCGCCGCACCATGCGATCGCCTTCGAAAAGCGCGACCGTGAATTTCGTCCCGCCGATATCCACCGTCAGCGTATTCATCCCCGCGCCGCCTCCAAAACTTCCGCCGGCGAAGCCGTTCCAGTGCCTTTCTTCATGATCGTGATCGACGCCACCAGATTGCCGAACCGCACTGCGTCCACTGCCGAACCGGTTACGGCAAGTGCCACCGCCGCGCCTGCTGAAAAGGCGTCGCCGGCGCCGCAAATGTCGACAGGTTTTTCGACCGGTTTTGTGGGACAGAATTGTTCGCCCTTTGCGTCGACAATCAGCGCTCCTTGCGGTCCGTCCGTTACAAACAATAACTTAGTCATGCAATGTTCACGTAATGCTTGAAAATTCATCTTCGCAAGTGCCCGGTGGCACGCCGCTTCAGCCTCCTCCCGATTGGACTTAACAATAATGTTTCTAAACAGTTCCATTCGCTCTCGGGAATCCACCCAGAACACCTTGCCCTGGTGTTTTTGGGCCTGCTCCGCAAGAAGATCGCGAACCGCCGGGGTCACTACGCCGCCAGCACTGGTTTCGGCCTGGTCGGAAATGAGAATAACGTCAAATGAATCAATGGCTTCTGGCAACAAATCCAGCACCTGCCGCTCGATCTGACTGTCGAGGGGAACAGTAGAAATGAAGTCAATGCGTGGCTGATCTTCTTTGCCTGTAACGGAATTGATGAGCTTTGTGTAAGTGAAAGTTGCGATTTGAGGTGTACGGATCAACATTTCGGACGAAATATGCTGCCAGCCAAGCGCCCGCTTAAGCTCCAGGCCATGGCCGTCATCGCCTGCTACTCCAAGGACGGCAACCCGGCCTAACCCCAGTGCTACCAGATTGTTAGCAACGGTTCCGCCCGCTCCGGGCGTAACTTCGGTCTGGACAACCCCGATCCGCGGAATTCCTGTTTCACGTGAAGCTTCAGATGTTGCCGGATCGTAGGTGCACCAACGGTCGAGGCAAATGTCGCCCACCACTAGCGCGGAAAGCTTTGAAAATGCTGCCAATATCTCCGAAGTGGTCATTCTTGCTCAAGAATCGCGCGCCGCAGCGCCGGCAACGTTGCCCGGTGATCGCCGCAGAAATAAAAGCTTTCGCCGCCATCGGCCACCGTCCGGACCAGAATAGTCTTCTGCGGCCGGAAGTAATAGCCCGGGTCGGTTTTGGGCAATTCCCGGTGGATGTCGCCGTGGATCGGCACCAGGTCGAAGACGGCGGTTGTGAAAAGGCGAACCTCGCGACTCTGCTGGCGGGCGACGTTGCGGGCCATGGCAAGCGCTTTGAGGTAAACCTCGGGGGCCATGATGGCGGAGCCAAAACTGAGCAGTACCCCGCCATCGAGGCGCTCCACGGTGCGGGCGAAAATCAGGAAATCGCTGTAGCTGGCGGCGCCGACGGCGGCACCGTCGCAATTGGGGTGCTCGTGCAGAATGTCGTAGCCGATACCGACGTGCACGGTGACAGGAACCGAGCGGCGGTACCCGGCGGCGAGGACGCTGAGATCTTTGTGCGGATAGTCGCTCGCATCGATTCGACGGCCGGCGTTTTCCCCGAGGCCCAAACCGAGCGCGGCGGCTTCGACGGCCCAGCCGTTGAGTTCGCCCGTCTCGCGCCAGAGGCCGAATTCGCCGGTGCGGATGTAGCGCGCTACGCTTTCGGTGGTGGCGCCAATGCGTGCGAGTTCGTAGTCGTGGATCATGCCCGCACCGTTCATGGCGATGTGGTCGAGCGCGCCCCGCTCGACGAGATCGATGATGTGGCGGCTGACCCCGGCGCGGAGGACGTGTGCGCCCATCATGAGAATGCGGGCGGCGTTGCGGCCGGTTGCTTCGATGAGGCGGCGCGCGACATCGGATAACTGCGGATGCGCGTACGGAGGCGTGGGCGCGTCGAGCGTTAGCCAATGGGTGAGCTGGAGATCATTGGTGCGCTCGGCAAGCGGCTGGATGAGGAGCCGCGAGCGGTCAAAGACCTCGTATTTACTTGCCATTGAGGAACAGGGTGTGCAGAAGTTCGCGATGGCAGAGGAAGTTGGGAATGATGAAATCGGCGCCTACGCCGGCGAGACGCTGGCGCTTCCACTGGTCGACCACGGCGCATTCGGGCTCGGCGGTGGCAACACCGACCGCAATCCCGCCGACTTCCTTGATGTTCTCGATTTCGACGTAGCCATCCCCAAAGCCCAGGAATTCCCCGCCCTTGCATTCAGCTTTGGCGATGAGCTGCTGGATGAGGATTTTCTTGGAAAAACTCTTGTAGTCGTCCAGCGCGCCGAAGACGCCGCCGGTGAAGTAGCGGTCAACATCGAGCAGGCTGGCTTCTTTGCGCATATAGATCTGGTCGGTTCCACTCGCCAGGTACATTTTCAAACCCCGCGCATGCAAAGCTTCGAGCAGCTCGCGCGCGCCGGGCACGAGATATTTTTCAGGCGGCGCTGCGCCCGATTCCAACTCTTCCAGGCGATCGCGGATCTTCTCATGCAACAGATCCAAGTACCGTTTCTTGTACACCACGGGATCGGGGGGATTGCCGCCGCGGGCCTTGACGTTGTCGGCGAGCTCGATCATCTGATACATGGTCTGCTTGCCGGTGAGTCGGCCGACGAATTCCTCGACGATGGCGCGGAGCTCGGCTTCGGATTCGCCGGTCTTGAGCTCGAGAAGGATCTCGACCATCATGGGAACCATCACGTCCATCCAGCCGGCGCGGATGAGCGAGATCGTGCCGTCGAAATCGAATAGGACGACGCGGGCGTCGCGGGCGTGCGCGCCCGGGCGAAGGTGCTCAATCATGGGATCTATTGATTGTGACACGAATCAGGCGAGATTAGCCGCGGGTGCTATCGCCAAGGATTCCGCGGACATCTCGGGCGCCATGAAGGATTCGGACGATCTCGATTCCTGCCGTCTTGGGTCCTAGAAGATCAAAAATCTCTCGAACGGAGCGGTAACCGGAAACTGCCGAAGTCCTTTGAGCCGATCGATGTTAGTCTCGAATCCCTTTCCCCCCAGGGGATGCGCGACGAGTGGTTGACACGCCTCCCGAACCGAATCGTAGTACCGCAATGCCGTTTCTTCGCTCGCCCGCTCGCCCAGATAGGCCATCTGTTTCGAGCAGATCGCGCCTCGCCTTCGGGCGGAAGGTTATAGCCGGATTCACTTTCGCTTGGCTTTTTGCGTTTGGCTCTGAGCGCGCAACCGGCGCTGGGCCTCCCGTTTGAGGTCCGCCCAGAACCTCCCATCGGCCCGAAGAGGCCGGCCGGAATCCAAACCCTCCAGCAGGAGCTGCTCCAAGCGCTCACGCGACCGGCGTTTCCGGTCCTCACGGATTAACTCGCGGACGAACTCGCTGGGCGTGCTGTAGCCACTCTTGGTTTGAGCGTCGATGTACCGCTTGAGTTCCTGGGGCAACGAGACATTCATCAAGGTCATCGCCATATACGTATGGTGATAGTTTCTGGCAGATTCCGCCATCGTGGTTTAAATGGGACCTGGCCTCCGCTCCCTTTTGTCACTACTCTGTAAGTGCCTGCGTGCGCGTGACCAGCAAAGTGTCCCGGCGATTTCGAAGCCGGCGCGAACGAGGGCGAGGCGTGCCTTCAGGCTTGTCCAAATTAGGTTTTCCAAAAGAAGAGAGCGGAAGCTCTGGTAAGTTGAGGTTGGGTTCGTGGCAGAACCAATCTCAACGAACGGAGACTTCCGCCTTGATTCGAGTATGCAGCATTTTCTCGCAGTTGTTGCAGTTGTTCCCACGGATGGAGTTTGAGAGTGCTGTGCAGGA
>Ga0326728_10003269_pt1 | contig 50934 bp, 44 predicted proteins | sample MB3enrmetagenome_FD_207602 | JGI IMG/M metagenome (GOLD analysis project Ga0326728, IMG submission 207602) | Lab enriched peat soil microbial communities from McLean, Ithaca, NY, United States - MB31MN | ecosystem: Environmental > Terrestrial > Soil > Wetlands > Peat | place: USA: New York... | reverse complement strand
AGTAACTCGCTCCGAACATGCTGGTCAGCAACGACTTGCAAAACCACGAAAAATGCGCTTTTGGGGGCGGAAATGGCCACAGTTACGTTCCTCCGCCCGCCACTTCTGTGGTTGATTTGCTTATCCGCAAATAGACTTTTGGAGAAGGTACCTTTCAAATCTCTCTGCGCGACGATCCAATTGGGATTGGGGAGCGCGACCGTCCCGGTCGCCGCAGTCGGCGTCCCGCCGACTGCATTCAGAGGAGAATGCTCTCGGCCAGAGGCCGAAAGCGGCGGGCGAGACGCCCGCGCTCCCAAAAGAATCACACCGTCCCGGCTGAATTTGTGTCGCGGGAAGATGAATTCCGGATAAGCTCTTAATTCCTTCGCCCGCTCCATTTGCCCATTTGCGTCAGAGTGCGACAGACCACCACTCCAGCGGGCCATTCCCGCTTCACCATTCGATGACGGCCGCGGCCCAGGTGAGGCCGGCGCCAAAGGCGACGAGAAGGATGAGGTCGCCCTTCTCGATGCGCCCCGCCTGCACGGCCTCGTCCAGCGCGATGGCCACGGAGGCGGCGGAGGTGTTGCCGTATTTTTCCAGGTTGGTGAAGACCTGCTCCGGGGCCGCGCCGAGGCGCTCCGCCACGGCGTCAATAATACGGCGGTTGGCCTGATGGGGGATGACGCACTTGATGTGGGCAATGTCGGTCTGGCAGCGGCGCAGGGCCTCCCTGGCCGCCGTGTACATGGCGTTGACCGCGCTCTTGAAGGTTTCCTTGCCGTTCATGCGCAGAAAGTGCAGGCCCGCGTCCACCGTATGGGCGCTGGCCGGGTTTTGCGATCCGCCGCCGGGCATGCAAATCAAATCGGCTTTGTTGCCGTCCGAACCCAGGCAGGTGGTGAGCAGTCCGTGGGCGTTGGGGCGGTTGCGCAAAATGGCCGCGCCGGCGCCGTCGCCAAACAGGACGCAGGTGTTGCGGTCCTTCCAATCAGTGATGGAGGACAGTTTTTCGGCGCCGATGACCAGGGCGGTATCAAAGGTGTGGGCCATGACGAAGTGCCGGCCGATTTCGAGCGCGAAAATAAACCCGGAACAGGCCGCTTCGATGTCGAAGGCCACGGCGCGGGTGGCGCCGATTTTCCGCTGGACGGCGCAGGCGGTGGAGGGGAAGGGCATGTCGGGGGTGATGGTGGCCAGGACGATGAGATCAATCTCTTCGGGCGCGACCCCGGCGCGTTGCATGGCGAGGAGGGCGGCTTTGGTCGCGAGGTCGGAGGTGTGCTCGTGCCGGGCGGCGATGCGGCGCTCCTTGATGCCGGTGCGGCTGGTGATCCACTCGTCGGACGTGTCCACCATTTTTTCCAGCTCGCTGTTGGCCAGGACGCGCGCGGGAAGGTAGGAGCCGACGGCAAGGATGGAGCAGGTGCGGCCCTTGAAGTTGTGACTGGCCTGCGGGTTGATGAATGGTTTGGCTGGCGCCGTCATGTTTTGGCCTCCGCCAGACGGGCGGCCGCCTGGGCCACCTCCGCCTGGATGATGTCGTTGATGTGGTGCTGCACCGCCTCGACGCTCATGTGGATGGCGTTCATAATGGCGCGTTCGCGGGCCGAGCCGTGGGCTTTGACGATGGTGCCGTTCAAGCCGAGCAACGGCGCTCCGCCCCGGCCGTCGGGGTCCAGCCGCCGGGCGATGGCGCGGAAGGCGTTGCGGGACAACCAAGCCCCCAGTTGGCGGGTTGGGTTCTTGGTCATTTCCCTTTTCAGCCACGCGGCCGTGCCTTTGAAGAAACTTTCCAGGGTCTTGAGCACAATATTGCCGACAAACCCGTCGCACACCACCACGTCCACGCGGTTGTGGAAAAGGTCGTGGCCTTCCACGTTGCCGATGAAATTGAGGTTGACTTGCTCGCAGAGCTTGCAGGTTTCCAGGGTCAGCTCGGTGCCTTTGTTCGGCTCGGTGCCGTTGCTCAAGACCCCGACGCGCGGCGTCTTGTAGCCGAGAATCTCCCGCGAGTAGATGCTCCCCATGATGGCAAAATCGAGCAAATGCCGCGGGCGGCATTCCACGCTCGCCCCGGAATCGAGCAGGACAAATTCATTTTCCGGGGCCGGAATGACGGTGGCGATGCAGGGACGATCCAACCCGGCCAGCGGGCGCAGGCGGATGGTCGAGGCGGCCACAATCCCGCCGGTGTTGCCCAGGGAAATCAAGGCGTCGGCCTTTCCCTCTTTGAGCAGGTCCACCGCGCGCAGAATCGAGCAATCCTTTTTCCGCCGCAACCCTTCCACCGGTTTGTCCTCCATGGAAATGACGTCGCTGGCGTGCAGGATTTTGATGCGCGGATCGGCGCAGCCGACCCGGGCCATGGCCGCGCTGATTTCGTCCTCGCGGCCCACGAAATAAAGTTCGGAGATGGCGGCCTTGGATTGCAAGGCCAGCCTGGCGCCGCCGATGATAACCTGGGGGCCGTGATCCCCGCCCATCACATCCAGTACGATTCGCATAAATGCAATGAGCGCAGAGCAGTGGTGTCCGCGCTCCCCAAATCCCTCTCAGGCCTTGACTTGGACAGAAATGACCTGGCGGCCTTTGTAATAACCGCAAGCCGGACAAACCCGGTGCGGCACATAGGGCGCGGCGCATTGGGGGCAGGCGCTTAATTGCGGCAGCCTGAGGACGCTGTTGTAGGCGCGGCGCATCCGCTGGCGGCTGTGTGAGGGCTTGCGTTTTGGAACTCCCATAACTTGTTGTCTGTTAGAACTTTAATTTGTTTAACTCAGCCCAGGCCGACGCCTCTGGCGTCCGGCCGGACTCATCGTTTTGCTGACGGTTCGCGTCTGCCCGCTGGGGCAATCCTGCGCAATCGCTATCACACAACGGATGTTGCGGAAACTCAAGCAGAATCGCTTCCCTCAGGTAGGGCGTCAAGTCCACGGCATCATCCTTGGCCACCGCCTTCTCCGGGCCTTCGGAAGGCAGATGCAGCAACCACTGCGGCATTTTCAGCCGGAATAGGAAGGGCTTGAGGCACCGCGCACACTCGCAATCCAGCGCCATTTCCAGCCGGCCGCTCACCAGAACATCGTGCCCGGCCTGATGGGCGGTCAAGTCATAATACAACGGCCGGCGCGCGCGCACCAGTTCGTCGTCATCCTCCAGTTGCAATTCCGGGGCCGGCAACTGGCCTTTGAGGTGGAGGTCCTTTTCCTCCAGATGGCGCAGATTGATCGTCAAGGGCATGGCGGGGCCTGGGTCTTGAATTTTGCTGACAAGGCCTCCCGCACCGGCTCCGGCACGAAACACCCAACATCGCCCCCCAGGCGGGCGATTTCCTTGACGATGCGGGAACTGAGGAAGGTGTAAGTATCCTTGGGCATCATGAAAATGGTTTCCACGCGCTCGTTCAACTTCCGGTTCATCAGCGCCAGTTGAAACTCAAATTCAAAATCCGACACCGCCCGCAAACCGCGGATAATGGCCTGCCCGCCTTGCTTGTCCACATAATTCACCAGCAAACCGTCGAACGAATCCACCTCCGCCGTGGGGAAGCCTTGCAGGGAAGTTTTGAGCAGCCCCACGCGCTCTGCCAGCGTGAACAAGGGCTTCTTGCCGTCGTTGACGGCCACGGCCACGATGACGCGGTCAAAAAGCTTGGTCGCGCGCTGCACCAGGTCCAGGTGCCCGTTGGTGATGGGATCGAAACTTCCGGGATAAATCGCCGTGCGCATGGGGTCAATGTAGCAAGCCCGCCCGGCGGCGCGAGTCTAAATCTTAATCAAAGTTGGGGAGGGTGCATTTCACATTTTTGGGTTCCCCTCTTAATCTTAATCCTAATCTTAATCCTAATCTCATCGCCCTCCCGCATCCGGATTAAGAGAAAGATTAAGATTACGATTAAGAAAGCAAACCCAAAAAAGTGGAATGCACCCATTGGGGATGGGCGGTTCCATGCGCCTATTGTCGCGCCGCTGCCTGCCTGCCAGCGGCAATCCCCGGTCAATCCAGCGCCACGCAGGATTCGATTTCCGAATAAGTGAAGGGGACGCCGTCCAGCGTCAGCGCCAGGTTTCTGACTTGGCTTTCTTCGACGAAAAGCAAGTCATTGAGCAGCCGCAATTTGCCGCGCAGCCGGATGCCGCCGCGCAGCCAGACTTCCGCTTCGCGCCCCACCGGCAGGTTCAGTTTCCGCGCCACCTCGTCCGACGCCATGTGCCGGACGACCACCCATTGCGTGTCGCCGGCTTCCGTCCCGCCGGCTTGAAAATTGAATTCGCTTTGCAGTTGCATCCGGGCCGTGTTCAGCGCCCACTCTCGCAAACCAAACGAGAAAGGAAAGCCTTTAGGGAAGGTCATTCGGCGAAGAGGTGGTCGAGCGATAGCGTGAATTCCGGCAAGGCCGCGCTGGTGAGGGCGCCGCCAGGCCCCTGCAAAGCGTGTTCGGTGAACTGGCCATCCTTGGGCTGCCGATAGACTTCGATCTTCTTCTCCGGGCCGAGGACGAGCCAGCATTCTTTCACCCCGGCGGCGGCGTAGGCCCGGAGTTTCGAGCGATCGTAATCATGGCTGGTGATGGAGACTTCGATCACGAGTTCGGCGGTGTGAGGGTGGTCATTGCGAAAGTCCTCCTTGCCACCGGCGACCACCGCCAAGTCCGGCTCCGGCTCCGAATCGCCGCAGGTGATGGGTTGTTCCGTGCGCAAAAGCCGCCGGGCCGGGAGGACGCCGGCCAGAGCCTCCTGCAAGAATTGCAGCAAGAAACTGTGCAAGGGAGATTTTGACATCTTCGTGTAAACGAACCCGTAGAGGAGTTCCGTGTTCTTGGGAATCAGCCCCGCCTCCCCCAAAACGCGATACGCGGCCACGGACAGCGGCCAGATTTGCGCGCCACGCAAGGGGACCGGAGGAGACTCGGCCGCGTTCATCATGGAGCAAACTATAGTCCGGCCAGCACAGTCCGCAAGTGCGGAATGGCCCCGCGGCGATTCGCCTAATCCAGCGCCACGCAGGATTCGATCTCGGCAGAGTTGAAGGGGACGCCGTCCAGCGTCAGCGCCAGGTTTCTGACCTGGCTTTCTTCGACGAGGGTGCAGGAAAGAATCTTCACGTCTTCGGTACGGCGGCGCTGCTGCGCCGCCCAAGAGTTCAGGGCAGAGCGGCAGCTCTGCCCTGCCAGGAAGATGAAGATTTTTGTCATGCGCCTCTTCGACGAAACTCACACAGATTTTCATTGCGCCAACCATGAGATTCCTCAAGTATCCGCCGCATGAATCGTCGTGTCTTGCTCTGGTCGGTCACGTCGGCGCTCGCCGGGTTTATCTTCGGATTCGACACGGTGGTCATTTCCGGAGCCGAACAAACCATTCAGAAGCTTTGGAACTTGAGCGCGGGGATGCACGGCATCGTCATGGGCGCGGCCCTCTACGGCACCGTCCTGGGCGCGCTGTTGGGGGGGTGGCCCACCGACCGGTTTGGACGCAAAGCCACGCTGCTATGGATTGGTGTCTTCTATTTGGTTGGGGCCGTTTGGTCCGCTCTCGCCACGGATGTCTATTCCTTCATTCTTGCGCGGGCGATTGGCGGCCTGGGCATCGGCATCTCCACGGTGGCGGCCCCGCTTTACATCTCGGAAATTGCGCCGCCCAAGTATCGGGGACGCCTGGCGGGCATGTTTCAATTCAACATTGTCTTCGGTATCCTGGTGGCCTTTCTCTCCAACTCGCTCCTGGCCGGGATCGGCGGCAATGCCTGGCGCTGGATGCTGGGCGTGGCCGCGTTTCCATCATTGGCCTATGCCCTGCTCTGCCTGGGCCTGCCGGAAAGTCCGCGCTGGCTGCTGGTCCGGAAAGGGGACCGTGCGGAGGGCCTGAAAGTGCTCCGGCTCATTGAGCCGGACGCTCCACCATCCGAGATTGAAGCCGAGGCGGATGGGATTATGGCCGCTTCCCCGGAGCAGGCCGCCGCCGGGCGCTTCTGGACCTGGCGGCTGCGCTTCCCGATCCTGCTGGCCATTATGATCGCCTTTTTCAACCAGATGTCGGGCATCAATGTGGTTCTCTACTTCGCTCCGCGCATATTTGGGAGTGCGGGTCTGAGTGACACGGAAGCCCTGCACCAAGCCGTCGGCATTGGTGTGACCAATTTCATCTTCACCTTTGTCGGCCTCTGGCTCATTGACCGGCTGGGCCGGCGCACCTTGCTCCTGATTGGCTCGTTCGGCTACATCCTCTCGCTCTGTCTGGTGGCTTGGGCCTTCTTCACCGGACATCTTGGCATTGTCCCGGTTGGCATTTTCGCTTTCATCGCCGCGCACGCGGTCGGACAAGGGGCGGTAATCTGGGTCTTTATCGCCGAGATCTTCCCCAACCGCCAACGCGCGGGAGGCCAGGCGCTGGGCAGCTTCACCCATTGGGTCTTTTGCGCCCTTCTCGTATCTATTGCGCCTAAAATGTATAAGACATTCCCGCCCGGTTACATTTTCTCTTTCTTTGCCTTTATGATGGTTCTGCAACTCATCTGGGTGGCGACCCTGGTTCCGGAAACCAAGGGCGTGCCGCTGGAGCAAATGCAGAAACGGCTCGGCATCGAGCCAGGCTGATGATCTCTTATTTTTTTGAGTGCCGGAAGTTAGCCCGGACATTTCATAGTCTGGTAGGGCGAAGCTGCTGCTTCGCCCTGATTCAGGGCGGCGCGGCAGCGCCGCCCTCCCATTCATGGTGTGGCAACTTCCGGCGGGGATATGAAATATCCGGGTTAGGGAGGGCGCTAAAGTGCCCGGCGAAGCCCGGGGAATGAATCCGCAACCCGGAACCTATAGAAAGAACACACGATGAGCCTGCAGACACTTCCGATATTCCTGGCCTTCTTCCTCATGGGCCTGGCCGACGCCATGGGTCCGAATGCCGACGCGATCAAGAAGGCCTACGACTTGAACAATGTGAACTCCACGCTGGTTTCCTTCGCGGTCTTCATCGCCTTTGCGGCGTGCAGCGTTCCCGGCGGTTTGTTGTCAGCCCGGATCGGCAAGAAGAAACTGCTGCTCCTCGGCCTGGGCATCAACGCCGCCGCTCTGGTCATCCCGTCGCTCATGGCGCCCGCCTTCCCGGTTCTCCTGGTCTGCATTTTCCTGTTGGGCATCGGCACGACTTTCCTCCAGGTGGCGGGCAACCCCATCATGCGCGATGTCAGCCCGCCCGGCGCTTACAGCCGCAACCTGGCGTTTGCCCAGGGCATTAAAGGCATCGGCAGCACCGCCTCCACTTACATTGTCACCGCCATTGCCAGCCTGGCCTTGTTCAAGAGCATGGAGTGGCGTGGAGCCTTTCCTCTGTTCTGCATTCTGATGTTGCTGGCGCTGGTGACGGTGGCGATGTTGGACGTGAAAGAAACGAAGGCAGCAGAGCCGCCCGGCATTGGCAGTTCGCTGGCCTTGCTCGGTCAGCCCGTTTTCGCCTTGGCCGTCCTGGGCATCTTCCTTTACGTGGGCGCGGAAGTCTGCATGAGCCGGTTCCTCAAACCCGCCCTGCGCGACATCGGGATGGATGACCAGGCTGCCAACACCTTTGGCCCCACTCTTTTCTTTGGCGCCGTTACCGTCGGCCGGTTGGTGGCAGGCAGCGTCAAAGTCAGCCCGCGGACCTTCTTTCGCTTGTCTGCGGTGCTGGGGTTGGCGGGAACCGGCTTGGTCATGACGGGGGACAAGACCATGACGCTGGCCGGGGTGGTCATCGGGGGCCTCGGCTTTGCCAATATTTGGCCGATGCTATTCTCCATCACCGTGGAGGAAGAACCCGAGAAATCCAACGAACTTTCCGGCCTCATGTGCATGGCCATTTCGGGAGGCGCCCTCGTCCCGCTGCTCATGGGGAAACTGGAAGACAACAGCCTCAAAGCGATGTCCTTCGCCGTCCCGGCGGCATGCTTTGTCTATCTTCTTCTGCTCTCCCTGATGGGCGGCAGGAAACCCGCGCCAGCCCCATCAGCGCCATAATTCCCAAAGATTCCCATGAAGCAAAAACCCGATCAGCGCATCGTCATGACCCTCGACGCCGGCGGCACCAACTTCCGCTTCGCCGCCATGCGCGGCCATAAGCCCGTTACCGAAACGGTCGCCCTGCCCTCCAACGGCGACCATCTGGACCGCTGCCTGGCCAACATCGTCGAAGGTTTCGCCCGCGTCAAAAAGCAATGCCCCAAGCCTCCCGTCGCCATCAGTTTCGCCTTTCCAGGGCCGGCCGATTATCCCGCCGGGATTATCGGCGACCTGGGAAATCTGCCCGGATTCCGCGGCGGGGTTGCGCTTGGACCGATGTTGGAAGAGCAGTTCGGCATTCCCGTTTTCATCAATAACGACGGCGACCTGTTCGTTTATGGCGAAGCCATCGCCGGCTTTTTGCCGCACGTCAACGCCCTCCTGAAAAAGGCCGGCAGCCCCAAGCGCTACCACAATCTTTTCGGCGTCACCCTCGGCACCGGTTTCGGCGGCGGCATTGTGCGCAACGGCGAATTATTCATGGGCGACAATTCCATCGCCGGCGAAGTCTGGCTCTTGCGCCACAAATTGCAGCCGCGCATGAACGCCGAGGAAGGCGCCAGCATCCGCGCCGTGCGCCGCGTCTATGCGGAGAAAGCCGGCTTGCCCCCGGACCAGGCGCCGGAACCCAGGGTCATCGCCGCCATCGGCCAGGGCAGGCAACCCGGCGACAAAGCCGCCGCGCTCGAAGCTTTTCGGCAATTGGGCGAAGTCGTGGGCGACGCCCTGGGCTGCGCCTTGACGCTGGTGGATGGATTGGCCGTGATCGGGGGCGGACTGTCCGGAGCGGCGCCGCTCTTTTTGCCGGCGCTGACCGCGGAGTTGAACGGCGCCTACACCGGCCCCAATGGCGGTCAATTTCGCCGCCTCGCCTCCCGCGCCTTCAATCTCGAAGACCCGGCGCAATTGAAGAAATTCCTGGCTGGTGAAACGCGGGTCATCACGGTGCCCGGCAGCAAGCGCAAGGTGAAATACGACCCGTTGCAGCGCATCGGCGTCGGCCTGTCGCGCCTGGGCACTAGCGAAGCCGTGGCTATCGGCGCGTGCTCCTTCGCCTTGCGCAAACTGGATCAATGAGGTACAGTAATTGTACCTATATGAAATTCGTATCATTTGCCCTTGTCCTCGCGGCGGCCGCCGCCCTCTTCTGCAACCCCGCTGTCCGCGCGGCGGACGAACCGGCGCTGGCCGAGCCGGTGAAATCCGTTCTGAACCACTACTTGACAATCCAAACCAACCTCGCCGACGACTCGGTGAAAGGCCTGGCCGAACACGCCAAAGCCATCGCCACGGCCGTCAAAGGCGACGCGACCAAGACGTTTTCGCCCGACGTGGCCAAGCAGGCGGAAACGCTCGCCCAGGCCAAGGACTTGAAAGCCGCCCGCGCCGCCTTCAAGCCGTTGAGCGCGTCGCTTGTCAAATATCTTGCTGACAAGAAAGCCGGCAAAGGCGTTTTTCACGAGGTCTATTGCCCGATGGCCGATGCCAATTGGCTGCAAACCGGCAAGGACATCAAAAATCCCTACTTCGGCAAAGAGATGCTGGACTGCGGCGAACTCAAGAACTGAAAGCCCGCTCGCCAACAGGCCCGTGTCATCCGTCTGCGGCGGAGCGGCTCTCGGCAGAGAGCCGCCGTTACTCAATGGCAAATTCTCGATTTCCTGCCGGGAATGACACCTCATGGGCGTGCAGGATCGAAAATCGGCAATTGAAAATTGGTCATTGGTTATCGCACAAGTCAGGGCGCCCGACGGAGTCCCTCGGACCGGACAACCCACTGGCCGTTGCCGGGGAAGCCCGGAGCGGGTTTGTTGGGCGCTCCGTCCCAGCCGGCGGCCATCATCGCCGTGGCGTAAAGCAGGCCGCCGTTGGCCGGCAAATAGATCGTCAATCCCGGCCGCTGATAGACATGGCCGTTGATGCCGTAATGATTCTTGGGGGTGTCAAGTAAAAGAGCGTCCACCGCCTTTTCCGGTTCGCCGAGCCGGGCGGCGCACATGGCCAGCATCGGGTAATCCCAGCCCCAGGTGTCCGGCCAGTTCCAATTCTCCAGAATCCAGTGGAGAGTGCGGCGCATGGTTTCAGGATCAATCCCCTCCCCCGGCAACAAGCCGTAGGCCGCCGTGACGGAGGGATGGTCCCTGGTCCACTTTTTTTCCGGCGAATAGGTCCCGGTGGCGGTTTCGGTAAAAAGATACTTGCCGTCTTCCAGGGCCGGGGCGGCCAGGTTTGTCAATACTTGGTCCCACTTCGGCTCGCGCGGCAGGCCCAGGCGCTGCCGCCATTTTTGCGCCGTTTCCAGCCCCCAGCGCCAGTAAGTCAGCTCGAAGGTGGGATTGAGCGTGTGGTCTTTGGGGAAAATCTCCTGCGACCCTTGCAAAACCGGCCCCAGCACGTAACGGTTGCCGGCGGACTGCCACTCCGGGTAGGAGGCCATGAAATCCGCCGTTTGATTGACAACTTCCTTGAATTTTTCCAGGGTGGCCCGGTCGCCGCGGGCGCGGTAACAAAGCTCCGCATAGAAAATCGGATGCGGCTGCTGCCAAATCAGGAATGGCCCGACGGACGAAGGAGAATCGTAGCCGCCCGGGTCTGTCATCTTCGGCCAGCGGGCGCCGGCATAGCCCTGGCGGGCCGCGGTGGCGCGGGCGCGGGGCAAAATGGCCTGATAATAACCGAGGCTTCTTTCCAGCAGGGGCAGGCGGTCCCACAGGGCGAAATGGGCAGCGTGCCACCAGTGCATCTCCAGGTGAAACTTCCCCTCCCAGGTATTGTAGGTCAGGCCGGTTTCCTGCGGCGGATAGACCCCCGAACATTGGATCGCTGTCAAGTACTGGGACAAAACGATGCGCCGTTCCAGCTCCTCCCAGCGCGGATCCTGGCTCAAGGACAGGTCAATCGCGCCGCCGCTGCTCCAGAAGTGCTCCCCATAAGCCGCCGCCGCGGCGCGGGTTTGGGCAAAATCCGGCAACGGCGCGGCCGGCGGTTTGGGCGCGAACCCGCAGGCCAGTTCCAGCGCGTCCGCCTCCGGGGAGGAAGTCAGGACGAACCGGTGCGCGCCCGCCGGTTCCAGTTTGGCCCCGGGCGTCCAGCGGGCGGAGACATAATACTTATCCTGGCCGAGCGCGCGGGCAAACGAGGCGCCATTTGACGTTGTCAACTGCAAAACAGTCTGATGCGCGCCGGGTTGGGACCAGTCGGCGGTGGCCGTCGCGCCCGTTCCGTAGGGAAAATGTATCACCACCCGGACGCGGCCATTCTTGAGCAACGGGGAGACCACCCGCACGGCCAGCATGTCAAGATCAGGATGACATACGGTGAGCGTCTCGACCGGCTGTCCCTGGAGGCTAAAGCGGCTGCGCAAAACGCCGCTCCACAGGTCCAGCGTCTGCTCCACGCCGCCCAGGTCGCCGGCCAGGGCCGCGCTCCCGTCCGGCTTGGTCAGAATGAAACCGATTTGGCCCAGGTGCAGGCGGTGGGGATTTTCGCGCAACCATGCGCTTTCCGGCGTTTGCCGGTTGCCGGGCACGTCGTCGTAGCTGACCATCCGGCCAAAGACATCGAAGTCCTTGAAATGATACTTCTCCATGCTCCAGCCGGCCGGATTGGGGAAGGAATGCCAGCCCCATTGCGAAAGAGTGCCGAGCGGGGTGGTGTTCGTGAAAGCGTCGGCGAACGTTTGCAGGCCGGTCACGTCCGCGGTGAAGGCAAAATTGCCGTTGCCCACCGAGAGGGGATTATTGGAGTCAAAGCGATGCAGGACCGGATTGTGGCGGGCCACCAGGGCGTGCCGGTCAATCGGCGGGAGGGCCGGCGCGGCGAACGACAAGGAGACGCCCATGAGTGGCAAGCAGGCCAGGGTCGGCCAAAGTGAGACGCAGAATTTCATAAGCGTGTGCAGCATAAGAGCAAGGGGCCGGCAACGACAAGGCTGCCGGAAATCCCGCAAGCGGGCTGGAATGAGGCACAGTGGTTCTTGTTCATGGAAAAAAAGTGGCTTAATTGGGCTTAATTTGGCTTGACTAGCCTTGACTGGCCTTGATTGACCTTGATTGCGAAGCAACGGAAAGGGGTGATTCCGCCGTCCCTGCAACGATGGCGGAAAAGGGGGTGGCGGGGTGGTGATAACCGCGAAACAGGCGAAACACGAGAATCCCGAACGCGGAAAGGAATCGCGAAGGAGAGGCTTTTGGAGTGCGGCGGCAAGCCGCCGCTTTGTCTCCCTCCTTTCGTTCCCGATGTAAAAGCGGGAGCAAGCTCCCGCACTCCATACGCGGCGCGCCCGGCTGATTCGACTGCCACTGCTCGTCTCACGCGGCCAATCTAAGCATAGGTAGTGAGATATGTCAAGCTCTTTTTAGAGAGAATTTTCAAGGGAAAGGCGTTTCCGGCGTGTCATGTCGAGTTCTGGCTTGCCCGCCCGCCGTCTTGTCCTCCGTAGTGATAACGCAGGTGGGAAGCTCCTGGAGCGAAGGAGGGAACGTCTGCCGAAAGTGGACAGGCAAGCCGCCCGGAGCGGCCGACCGCCGGCAGGGAACGGAAGCACGGATTGCGGGGATTTCACGGACTGGCGATTCTCCATCGCGGCCGCCCTCGGAAAGCAGTTTCCGCGGGACAAGCAAGCCTACCGCTTGACGAGTCGCCAAACGGTCAGGGTCCGACCATCGCCGGCAGAGGAAGTGAATCCGGTGGGTCTTGGCTGGCCAGGATTGCTAAAATTGACCGTCAGTGTCGGGCCGTCCAGTTTGTAAATCCCGAGTTGAGATCGGCCGCCTTTGAGCAGGTAGTCAATGGTCATGGGATTCTGCGAGCGGTCCACGGTGAACTTGGCCTGCACTATGACTCTTCCGGCCATGAGAACGGTGATTTCATTTCCTTTCGCCTTGCGCTGACCGAGTTTGACGAAACCCTCCTCCAGCGCTTCGCCGCTGCTCACGCAGGAAATCATGGCCCATTCGCCCTCTAATTCCGGGGCAGGCTCACAAGGCAGGGCCGGGGCGGGTTTGGAGGCGCGCGCCGTCACCGCCTTTTCCGCCCGCCGGAGTGTTTCGAGCGCCAGGCCGCTGTTTGGCCGCGTGGCGAATTCCGCCGGGCGATCCTGGCCCGTCATATTCAAACACAGCCGCCAGGTGTCGCCCGCAAACTCAAAGATGCCGCGATTGGTATTGCCCTTCTCAGGCCCCGCGGTGAATTTCAAGTCAATGGTCCAGGGGCTTGCGGTCCCGCCGATGACGATGGTTCCCCTGTAGGTTGGGCCCATGGAGAGGGCGGTGAAGCGGTTGCCTTTGACCATGATCTGGCCGCCCGGCGGCATTTTCCGCCCCTCCATTTCGAGGGTGAGGATGTCCCAAGTTCCCTGCAATTTTTCGAGTTCTGATTTCATTTGGCGATTCGCGGCGACTGGCGCCGCTGGTGGAATTTAGGCTGCATGACGGCCCAAGGTAAGCAAAGGCATTCGCGCGAGGCTAGAAAAAAAAAGGGCTTTTTCGACGTTATCAGTGGATTGCAGCTGCTTCCCTCGCCCGAGGGCGAGTGCCCTGGTCACGCCAGGAGCGGCGCGGAGGAGCAGAATATCCGTGAAATCCGTACCACAATAGCGACGAATCATGCAATTCCACAAGCTTTTCACGCTGCGAGTTGTCTAAGCTGTTGCACCGCAGCAAATTCGGAAAGAAAGGCATTTGCCCGCAGATCACGCAGATAAACGTAGATGGAGAATTATTGAACAGGAGCAAACAAAGGGAACAGAGAAAAGAACTCTGTGGTCTCTGTTTGCTCCGGTACAAATTAGTTTTCCGTATCTGCGTCAATCTGCGTCAATCTGCGGGCAATTCCGGATTCGGTTGCGGGTGGCGGCGCAAGGCTCCTTTGCGCCTTTTCGCGGCCACCCGAGATGGACGCATTGCAAAAAATCCGGTAATGCGTCAGTCATGCCGGAGGTTTCCCTTCATGAGCCAGCCGTGCGCGCCGGGCTTGCCATCTGAGAACCTCGGCGGCTATATTTTTCCATGACGATTAACATTTGAGTAACATGACCACGCCCAATACCGAGCCAACTCCGCCCCCCGCCCCCGCCGATTTCATCCGGGACATCGTCGCCGCGCACCTGGCTGAAAAGCGCTATCCCCTCATTCACACCCGCTTTCCGCCGGAACCCAACGGCTATCTCCACATCGGCCACGCCAAATCCATCTGCCTCAACTTCGGCATCGCCCGCGAATTCGGCGGCGTTTGCAACTTGCGCATGGACGACACCAATCCCACCAAGGAAGACGTCGAATACGTGGATTCCATCCAGGAAGACGTCAACTGGCTGATCGGCGGTTGGGCGGACGACAGGCTGGGCCTCAAGCCCAAGGGCAAAACCCCCGAAGTCATCATCAACAACGGCAAACCGGATTTCTATCTCGCGCCAGTCCTGCAATCCGCAATCCGCAATCCGCAATCCGCAATTTGCGAGCCTTTCTACGCCTCCGACTATTTTGCGCAACTCTACGATTACGCCGTCGCACTCGTCAAAAAAGGCAAAGCCTACGTCTGCGACCTCTCTCCCGGCGACACCGACACCTACCGCGGCGCGCCCGACCATCCCGGCCAGGACAGCCCCTTTCGCGACCGCCCCATCGCGGAAAACCTGGACCTGTTGCAGCGGATGAAGAACGGCGAGTTCCCCAACGGCGCCCGCACTTTGCGCGCCAAAATTGACATGGCCTCGCCCAACGTCTGGCTGCGCGACCCGGTCATCTACCGCATCCGCCACGCCGAACATCATCACACCGGCGCCGCCTGGTGCATCTATCCCATGTACGATTTCGCCCATTGCCTGAGCGACTACCTGGAAGGCATCACCCACAGCATCTGCACCCTGGAATTTGAGGTCCACCGCCCCCTCTACGATTGGTTCCTGCAAAGCCTGGATCTTCCCCGTCCCCTGCCTCATCAATACGAGTTTGCCCGCCTCAGCCTGGGCTACACCGTCATGAGCAAGCGCAAGCTCCTCCAAATCGTCAACGATAAAATTGTCTCCGGCTGGGACGATCCGCGCATGCCCACCATCTCCGGCCTGCGCCGCCGCGGCGTCACCCCCGAGGCCCTGCGCCATTTCGCCTACCACATTGGCATCACCAAATATAACGGCCTCACCGATGTCGCCGTCCTCGAACACGCCATCCGCGAGGACTTGAACCAGCGCGCCCTGCGGCGCCTGGCCGTGCTGCGGCCCCTCAAGGTCATCATCACCAATTTTCCCGGCGGCAAAGTGGAGGAACTCGACGCTGTCAACAATCCCCAGGACGAAACCGCCGGCCGGCGCAAAATCCCCTTCAGCCGCGAACTGTTCATCGAGCGCGATGATTTCATGGAAGCGCCGCCCCCGAAATTCTTCCGGCTCAAACCCGGCGGCGAGGTCCGCCTCAAATACGCCTTCATCATCCGCTGCGATGAAGTGGTGAAAGACGCCAACGGCAGCCCCGCCGAACTCCATTGCACCGCCGACTTCGACAGCCGCACCGGCGGCCCCAACGCCGCCCGCAAAGTCAAGGGAACCATCCACTGGGTCAGCGCCGCTCACGCCCTGGACGCCGAAGTCCGCCTTTATGACCGCCTTTTCACCGTCCCCGAACCGGACGCCGCCGGGGATTTCAAACAACATCTCAACCCGCGCTCCCTGGAAGCGGCGACGGCCAAATGCGAGCCAAGCCTGAAAGACGCCCGGCCCGAATTGCGCTACCAATTCGAGCGCCTGGCCTACTTTGCTTTGGACAAGGAGAGCGCCCCCGGCAAACTGATTTTCAACCGCACCATCACCCTCAAAGACGCCTGGGCCAAGGAGGTTCTGAGACAATGAAACTCAACCGCTATGCACCGGGGTTCACGCCGCTTTCGCCGTCGGAATATCCTCAATGCGTGTGATATGGAGGATGGCGCATTCGGCACAATGTTCAGCGAAGCCCTGGGCGTCGAGTTCCGTCCCAATTTCCACCGTGCTCGATTTGACAAATGCGATGTCGTGATTGGTGATGTCGAAAGTTCTGCCGTCAGACAGGCAAATGCGGAACGGCTTGAACGGTTGCGTGTTCATGCGTTCTCTGAGATGACGCGCGGTTATCATGGTTTGAGTCTATCCTTTCCGGCCTGGGTTTCAAGGCCGAAGGCAGCAATTAGCATTCGCCTTGGAACCGCCCAATGGACTGCCCAATCAAGACTTGCTTTCGGCTCCCTTTCGTGCTCTATTTCTTAAACGAACGATGCCCAAGCATTTTAAGCCCGGAATTCCTGTGAAAAACAAGTTCCTCATCTTGCTGGCCGTGGCCGCCCTTTTCCTGCCCGGTTATCGCCTCTGCGCCGCCGAACCCGCCGCCGCCGCCGCCGAATTGAAGGACTTGGTCACCCGCATCCAAGCCAGCCTGAACGAGGGCAAGCACACCGAAGCCGACCAGGCCGATCACCTCAAGGAGTTCGACGCCCTGCTGGCCAGGCACAAGGGAGAAACCAACGACGACGTGGCCGAAATCGCTTTCATGAAAGCCACCCTTTATATCCGGATTTTCCAGCAGACCGACAAAGGCTCCGAGATGCTCAAACAACTCCAGCGCGACTTCCCCGCTTCCGCCCCAGCCAATAAAGTGGAACAAATCCTCGCCAACATCAAGCTGGGCGAAGAGGCCAGAAAGCTTCAAGCGGCGGCAATCGCCCCGGAGACTCAAGAGACCATGCCCCCGGGTTCAATCTTCCCCGATTTCCAGGTAGCCGATCTCGACGGGAAGCCCCTTTCCCTTGCCAATTACAGAGGCAAAGTGGTGATGATTGACTTTTGGGCGACCTGGTGCGGGCCTTGCGTGGGGGAAGTTCCCAACGTCGCCAAAGTTTACGAGAAATATCACCCCCAGGGCTTCGAGATCATCGGTGTCAGCCTCGATCGGGAGGGCGACAAGGACAAATTGATCAGCTTCACCAGGGAGCACAACATGCCCTGGCGTCAGTATTACGACGGCAAAGACGGGAGCAACGACCTCGCAGTCAAGTATAACATACACAGCATCCCCAGCGCCTTCCTCCTGGATGGCAGCGGCAAGATCATCGCCGAAGGCATCGCCCTGCGCGGTCCAGGCTTGGAACCCGCCGTGAAAAAAGCCCTCGGCCTCAACTGATCTTGGAACCCGCCGCAACCTCCATGCGCCGCGCTGGTTTCAGCCGTTCCTTCGGCGCTCTGGCCTGCGCCTTGCTGGCCGCCGCCCTTTCCGGCTGCCAGACTGCGGGCTACTACGGGCAGGCCGTTGCCGGCCAGTGCCAAATCCTCGTTCATCGTCAATCCATCCCCAGGCTCATTGCCGATCCAAAAACACCGGCCTCCCTCAAAACCAAGTTCGAGGCCATCCTGAAAATCCGCCGGTTCGCCGCCTGGCAACTCCACCTCCCCGCCGGGCAAAGCTATCTCCAATACACCGACCTCCACCGCCCCTTCGTCGTCTGGAACGTCAACATTTGCCCCGCCCTTTCCCTGGAGCCAAAGACTTGGTGGTTCCCCATCGTCGGCCGCGCCAGCTATCGCGGCTATTTCCACGAACCGCCCGCCCGCCGTTATGCCGATGCCTTCGCCAAGAAAGGCTGGGACGTTGAGGTGGACGGCATTGAAACCTACTCCACCCTCGGCTGGTTCAAGGACCCCATTTTGAACACCTTCATTGCCGAACCCGAGGCCAGCCTCGCCGAAATCATTTTCCACGAACTGGCCCACCAGCGCCTCTTTGTGCCCGGCGACACCGATTTCAATGAAGCCTTCGCCACCGCGGTCGCGGCCGAGGGCCTGCGCCGCTGGTTCCTGGCCGCCTCCGCGCCCCTCGCCTACGAGCGCTACCGCGCGGCCCTGGACAAGGATCATCAATTTGTTGACCTCATCCTGGCCTCCCGCGGCCAATTGCAAGCCCTCTATGACAATCCAGGTTTATCCGACACCGCCAAACTCTCCCGCAAGCAGGACATCATCGCCCAACTCCGCGCCCGGCACGCCGAGCTCAAAGCCTCCTGGGGCGGCCAATCTCCTTTCGACGACTGGTTCGCCGAACCCATCAACAACGCCAAACTCAACACCGTCTCCGCCTACTACGACCTCGTGCCCGCCTTCGAGGCCCTCCTGCGCGCCAACGGCGGCGATTTGGAAAAATTCTACCAGGCCGTCGCCCGGCTCGGCAAATTGCCCGTTGCCGAGCGCCACCGGCAACTCGCCTCCTATCTGGCCGGCCCCCAAAGATGACCACATTCCACTTTTGCATTTAGCATTTAGCATTTAGCATTTTCCTTGAAATTCTGCCCGTTTCGGGCACATTCCCGCCATGCAATCTGTTTTTACAGGCCCGGTTTACGTCGTGCGCGACAATATTGACACCGACCAAATCATCTCCGCGCAATACCTCAACCTCGTCCCCACCATCCCCGAGGAATACAAGAAACTGGGCAGCCACGCCCTCGCCGGTTTGCCGGACTCCCTTTACCCTGTCCGCTTCATCAAGGAAGGCAAGCTGGAAAGCGACTATGCCATCGTCGTGGCCGGCCGCAATTTCGGCTGCGGCAGCTCGCGCGAGCACGCTCCCGTCGCCCTCGGCGCCGCCGGCTGCCACATTATCCTGGCGGAAAGTTTCGCCCGCATTTTCTTTCGCAACTCCGTCGCCACCGGCGAACTTTACCCCTGCGAATGCCCCGGCCGCCTGTGCGACGCCTTGCAAACCGGCGATGTCGTCAGCGTGGATTTGGACCAGGCGACCGTCACTATTGTGAAGACAGGAAAGATCCACCCTTTCAAACCCCTCGGCGACGTCCGCCCCGTAGTGGATGCCGGCGGCCTCTTCAACTACGCCCGCAAAACCGGCCTCATGCCGTCTTGAACCCCCATTTGCTTTTATTGACAGCCCGCTCCCGGCCGGCGCCGTCCAATCCGCGCCGCCCGCCCCAGCCATGTCCCCGGAAACCTCACTCTTCAACGGCGCCGCCTGGTACCTGGCTTTTCTCTTCTCCACCACCTTGCACGAAGCCAGCCATGCTCTCGCCGCCTTGAAGTTGGGCGACGACACGGCCCAGCGCGCTGGCCAGGTCACCCTGGACCCCATCCCCCACATCCGGCGCGAACCGTTCGGCATGGTCATTGTCCCCATTCTCTCCTACCTCATGGGCGGCTGGATGATCGGTTGGGCCAGCGCGCCCTACGACCCCGCATGGGCCAGGCGCAACCCCCGTCGCGCCGCCCTCATGGCCCTGGCCGGACCGGCCGCCAACCTCCTGATTTGCCTGGTCGCCGCCGCCTTGATTCGGCTCGGCATCCACCTCGGCTGGTTTGATGCCCCGGAACAGATCAGCAACGCTACCCGCATCGTATCGGCCCATCGCCAGGGCCTGGGCGAACTGGCCGCCGTCCTCCTCAGCGTCTTTTTTTATCTCAACCTCCTGCTCTTCGCCTTCAATCTCATCCCCCTGCCTCCCCTGGACGGCAGCAGCCTGCCCCTCCTCTGCCTTTCCGATTCCGCCGCCGCCCAATACACCGCCTTCATGCGGGCGCCCGGCGTCTCGATGGTCGGAATGATCCTGGCCTGGCAACTTTTCGGCCTTCTGGCGCGTGTCATCTACAACGTGGCCCTGCAGTGCCTCTACCCCGGCGTGCATTATTATTGACCCGGCGCCTTCAACAACGTCATCACGGGTCGCCCCTCTTCCGCCAGCGGACGGCCGCCGCCCTTCTCCAACTTGCCCAGCCAGCCTTCAACCAGAGCCAGAACCTCCCGCACATCCAGCCGCTCATGCGCCGCCGGATAGCCGCGCAAATTCGCCCGCGCCAATTTAAGCAGCGCCGCCGCCGGCCCCGGCCGGTCCTTCCGCAAATGAACAAACGCCCCCGCCACTTGAATCAGCCCCTTGTAAAAATGGTCGTTCGGCCCGCCCCGTTGCGCCAGCCAGAGCTGTTCCAGCACCTCATGCGCCTCATAAAAAAGCCCGCGATTAAAACACTCAAAAAACGCCGCGTAATGCCGGTTCACTCCGGCCTCCTCCAGCCCGCCCCCCTCCAGCCCCGCCATCATCCCCGCGATTCTATCCGCTTTGCTGCTCATCCCCGCAAGATAATCCGGCTCCACGGGCTATGCGAGCCATCAAAGCCCTCACAATCCTCCATTTTGCAATGGGTCCTTCTTGGTTGGCAGGCGCTGCTGCGCCGCCCAAGAGTTCAGGGCAGAGCGGCCGCTCTGCCCTGCCAGAAAGTGAAGATTTTTGTCATGAGCCCGAAAGTCTCAGTCCGATTCCTTTTTATTGCGCTGGCGGCGGCGGGGGTGTTTAGTGGTGGGCCAAAACTATGACTGATCCTCGTTACAAGAAGCTGGCCGATTTGCTGGTCACCTATTCCACCGCCCTGCGAAAGGGCGACCGCATCCTGCTGGAGATGATTGACGTGCCGGATGAGTTCGCCATTGAGTTAATGCGCGCGGCCCGGCGGCGGGGGGCCATCCCGCTCATCGAGGCGCGCCATACCCGCCTCAACCGCGAGATAATGCTGCAAACCAGCCCGCCCCATGCCCGGCTGGTGCGCGACGTCGAGCTGTCCCGCATGAAACGCATGCAGGCCTACATCGGCGTCCGCGGGGCGGACAATACGAGCGAAACCGCCGATGTCCCCAGCGGCCTGATCAGCCTTTACAACAAGACCACGCGGCCGGTGCAGGATTGGCGTGTCAACAAGACGCGCTGGTGCGTGCTGCGCTGGCCGTCGCCCAGCATGGCCCAGGCGGCCAACATGAGCACGGAGGCGTTCGAGAATTTTTATTTCGAGGTCTGCACGATGAATTATCCGAGAATGGCCCGGGCCATGCTGCCGCTGCAAAGGCTGATGAACAGAACCGACCGGGTGCATCTCAAGTCCCCGGGGACCGATCTTCAGTTCAGCATCAAGGGCATCGGCGCGCTCCTGGCCGATGGCCGGCGCAACATTCCCGACGGCGAAGTCTTCAGTTGTCCCATTAAGAACTCCGTGCAGGGCTGCATCCAATACAACACGCCCACGATTTATTCCGGCACGAAATTTGAAAATGTCCGGCTGGAATTGAAGGACGGCAAAATCATCAAAGCCACGTCCAACCACAACCAGCGGCTGAATGAAATCCTGGACACCGATCCGGGCGCGCGTTTCATCGGCGAGTTTTCCCTGGGTTTCAATCCCTGCATCCTCAATCCGATGTGCGACATTTTGTTTGACGAGAAGATCGCCGGCTCGCTGCATTTCACTCCCGGCCAGGCCTATGAGGATGCGGACAACGGGAACCGTTCGGCGGTGCATTGGGACATGGTGCTGATTCAACGCCCCGACTGGGGCGGCGGGGAAGTGTGGTTCGACGGCAAGCTGATCCGCAAAGACGGCCAGTTCCTGCCCCGCGATTTGCAGCCCCTGAATCCCAAAAACTTAAAGTGAGAGAGCCCAGGCACATGGCAAAATCATTGAGGGCAAAATCATCACGCCATTTGTCCGACTGGATTGCCCACGTATTCGACCATCCCGTCACCAAACAGGAGTGGCATTGGGTGGACGACGCTCCGCAGTGGGAAGACGGTCCTGGTCGTATCGCCTTGTTTATCGCCGAGGCTTTCGAGCGTTCTGGCGCGTTGTTCGCCCCATTCTCAGACGAGCAACTCGATCAGGGTTTTTGGTATCTTGTCGACAACAGTTGCTCCGAGTTTATGTATTCGCTTGTCGATCAAAGCGTGACTCCGCCCCTGCGCCTTCGCGCTTTGCGCTCGTTTGTCCCACTTTTCGAGCAGGTGATGGCTGTGCGCTGTTCTCCGCACCTCTCGCATCTTGATGAGCACGGCGCGAACCCGCTCAACAGCTCGTGCTATATGTGGTGGGACATCTTTCCGATTCACGGTTGCCCAGACGTGCCAGAGCGCGCTGAATTTGATTCCGAGGTTCTGGTCGTCCGGCGGCGGCTCTTGGCCATTCCCCATGATGCTTGCCGTGAGAGCGCCCTGCACGGGCTTGGCCATTGGTCCGATTTCTATCCCGGCGTCGCCAACATCATTGACGAGTTTCTGAACCGCACACCGAATTTGCGCCCGGAACTCGTTGCTTACGCCAAGAGCGCCAAGACGGGAGGAGTTCTATGAACTTCTTTGTGTCCCATTGATGAAGCCGTTCTAACTCACCCCTTCAAGATGTGGAGGAACTGCTTCATGGCCGGGGAGAGGACCTTGTTCTTTTTGTAAATCGCGGCCAGGGGGCGGTAGAGTTCCACCCCCTCAATCTTCACTTCGGCCAGCGTTTGCTTGGCGACTTCCTGGACGATGGTGGCCTGGGGGACGATGGAGATGCCGGCCTCGATTTCCACGGCGCGCTTGACGGTTTCGATGTTGTCGAATTCCATCACCGTCTCCACCTGGACGCCGTGGTCCTTCAAGATCTTATCAATGGCTTTGCGGGTGGGGATATCGGGTTCGAAGCCGATGAATTTCTGGCCGGCCAACTGGGCTAATTTGACCGATTTGTTTTTGGCCAGGGGATGCTGGGGATGGCAGATGAGGACCAGCACGTCCTTGCGCAAGGGGACCAACTCCAGCTTGGGATCCTTGGTCGGATAGGCGACCAGGCCCAAGTCCACCACGTTGCTCAAGACGTCTTCATAAACCTGGTTGGCGCGGCGGTATTCGACATGAACATTGACGGTGGCAAACTGCTTGAGGAATTTCTTCAGGTAGGGGGGGAGATCGTGGAGGCCGATGCTGTAAATGGTGGCCACGCGAATGGTGCCGGAAATGATGTCCTTGATTTCCTGGAGGCGGTTGTGCAGCGAGTCGTAATTTTGGATGATGAGCTTGCTGTATTCGTAGAGCACCTGGCCCTCGCGGGTCAGGCGGAATTTCTTCTTGCTGCGCTCGATGAGGAGCGATTTGAACTGGCGCTCCAGCGAACTGATCTGCTGGCTGACGGCGGACTGCGTCACGTTGTTGATCTGGGCCGCTTTGGTGAAACTTTCCGTTTCCGCCAAATCGCAAAATACTTTTAGGCTTTCAACTTGCATTAGCCCATTTAAAACGAAAAAGACAATAATGTCAACTAATGACTGAACTTATTTACTTACGGCGGATTTATGCCCGCGGCAGGCTCCGTCCCCCCCCCCCGGCGGGGGCGTCCGCCCCATCGGCCAGGGCGTTTTTGACGGCGCGGAGGAGGTCCTGGCTGGTGAAGGGCTTTTGCAGATAGGGATCGTCTTCCTCCGCCTGGCTGGCCCGGACGTAGCCGCTGCACCAGAGAATGCGGGCGCGCGGGGCGATTTGGCGGATTTGCTCGGTCAATTCCCGGCCGCTCATGATGGGCATGACCAGGTCCACCAAGACCAGGTCAATGGAATCCTTCCAGTGGGCGAAGAGTTCCAGGGCCTTGGCCCCGCTGTTGGCCGTGAGCACGGTGTAGCCGAAGGAGGAAAGCACCATCTGGCCCATCGTCAACAACAGGTCTTCGTCGTCCACCATGAGAATGGTCTGGGCGCCGCGCAAATCGGCCAGGGTCAGGGGCGCCTCCCGCACGATCTTGTCGTTGGCCGGGAGATAAATCCGCACGGTCGCGCCCGCGCCGGGCGGGCTGGAGACGGCCACCCCGCCGCCGTGATTGGTGACGATGCCGTAAACCCAGGCCAGCCCCAGGCCGCGATGCTGGCTGCCCTTGGTGGTGAAGAACGGCTCAAAGACATGGGGCATCACTTCCTCGGAAATGCCCTGGCCCGTGTCGGAAACCGCCACGCAGACATAATTGCCCGGGTTCAATTTCGCCGAGCCGTCCTCCAGCGGCTGGGTCAATTCCACGTTGCGCGTCTCCACCGTGATCTGGCCGTCGCCCGGGATGGCTTCCACGGCGTTTTCCAGGATGCGCACCAGCGCCTGCTGCATTTTGGCCTCGTCGAAGTTGACCGTGAAAAGTTTTCGTTCCAATTGGCGGGAGAGGGTGACGGGGCGGGCCAGGGAATTTTGCAGGGCTTCGACCGTGCGCTCCAGCAGGGTGTTGAGATTGCCGGCGGTTTGCACCCGTGGGTCCTTCTCCTGCAGGCTGAAGGAAGCCAGGTCGCCGGCCACTTCGGCCGCTTTGTCCGCCGACTTCTCGATTTCGACCAGCGAGCCGCGCCACGGGTGGTCAGACGGGGCCTTGCTTAAGAGGAGGGAGGCGTGGCCCAGGATGCTGGTCAGGGCGTTGTTGAAGTCAAGCGCGACCGAACGCGCCAGTTGCAGGGCGCAATCCAGTTTTTGCCGCTGGACGGAGCGGGCCTCCAGCGCAGCCGGGCTGGCGGCGGCCCCCGCCGCCGCCGCCCCCGGCGCCGGCTCGTTGAGCAATTGGAGCAGACAAACATCATCGGGCGGCAGGCAGGTCATTTGCGCGAGAAAGGTCGCCGGCAGCCCGCTCTTGAGGCGGAATTTCAGGCGCGGCAGATGGGTCGGGGCGGGCAACCCCAGGAATTGCACCAGCGACTCCCGGTTTTCCTGGGACCAGATGGTGCCCAGCTTGACGCCCGGCTTTTCAATATTGGAGCCGAAGGCCCGCAACGCCGCGCGATTGGCCCGGAGAACCTGGCCGTCCTTGCGCAACAGGAAGGCGGGCCAATCGGCCTCCTGCAGCAGGAAGTCACCCTCCGTTTTGACCGGCGCGCTCTCCGCCGGAACCCCGGACGGCACAGCGGCCGGAACAGGGGCGATGTCCTTGAAGAACTGCAACAAGACCCATTTGCTTTGCGCGGCGGGACAGGTTTGCGCGAGGAAGGGAATGATCGTGCCGCTTTCGGCCCGCAACTTGACGGGCAGCCCCGCGCCACGCGCCGGCTCGGCCAGAAACTTGTCCGCGCCCGCGGCGTTCTCCGCCGCCCAGATGGCCTCCAAGAGCGCGCCTTTGCGGGAGGCCGCCCCAAAAATCCGCGCCGCGGCGGGATTGGATCGAACGATGGCGCCCGCCTTGTCCACGACGAGCGCCGGCCAGTCGGCGTTGGTCAAGGCAAACGGCACCTCCATGGCGTCGAGAAAAGTGGTGGGCGTGGCGGCGGCCGATTCCTTGGGGCGCATCCCGGTGGCGATTTCAGAGGAGCCGGGGGACGGGCCGTCGAACAATTGCAATAGAAAATAAATCCGCCCCTCGCGGGAGAGTTTGGTCAGGCGGGACAGAAAGCGGGCTTTGTGTCCGCCGAGGCAGGTGAGCTTCATTTCGCCCGGCTTGCCCGCCGCCTCCTGGTCGGCCAGAAAGCGGTCGAGCTTGATGCCATTGATCCCGCTGCCGTCCTCGAGCAAGGCGGACAAGGAAGCGACCCCCTGGACGGCCGGGCCAAAAAGCTGGCAGGCGGCGCGATTGGCCCGGCAGATAGCGCCGCTTTCCTCCAAGAGCAATGCCGGCCATCCCGCTTTTTCCAGGACAAAGTCGGTCTGTCGTCTCATCAGCCCCAACTCATACCCTCTTTTCCCCCTGCTCTCAAACAAAACTTCTCAAAAGCGGCAGGTCAGGTCCAGTTGCAGCAACTCGTACTGCTTGATGGGATTGACGGAGGGGATGTCCTGGTTGCTGCCGCCGGTGCCGAGTTTATTGTTGATGCGGGTGGCAAAACCATAGCGGAGGGTCCCGATCAGATTGTCGGTGAAGCCGTAGGCCACGGCGGAGTAGAGTCCCTGCAGATTTCCCCGGCCTTCAAAAAAGTCGGAGTCGAGCAGGTTGGGATCCAGCGCGTATTGTTCGACGTGCTGCCAATAGACCCGGGCGTCCCAGGCGTTTTTCTTGACGACAGAACCATAGACCATGCCGAGGTCTTCGCCGCTGGCGATGCCGAAGCCGAATTGATAAGCCACGTTGTCGTATTTTTGCGCGACAAACTTGCTGCCGGGCAGGGCGGCATTGTAAACGGCCGACGCCGCTTCGGCGCGCTGGGCGCCTTCCAGATTTTGCGCGAAGTCACCGAAGAAGCGGGCGAACTTGCGGCCAATCTTGAAATCCACCTCGAAGGGGATGTCCAGCACCTGCAGGTAGTCCAGGCCCGTTTGGTTGAAGATAAATCCGTCGTTGTTGCCCGCCACCGTCAGTCCGCTGGCGTTTTGATTCTGCCCGACGGCCACGCCCGGCAGCCCGCCGCCGCCTTCGCCAACAAACGTGTCGGAGAATCCGGGCGTCGTCTGTGCCGCAGGCTGGCCCGGCAGGACGGCGCCGATCGGGGGGCTGGTGTTATTTTGCCCCATCCCGTCGTAATTGTAGAGCGCGACGGCGGCTTTGAGCGAAACATCCTTGGTGATGTGGTAGATGAAACCGCCTTGCCAAGCCAGGAGAAACGGGACGCTGGCGTCCTGGCCTGATAATTGAAAAGTGGGGTAGATCAGTGCCGAGGTATGCGTGGGGTTGTCGTCTTCGTAGAGCAATTGGCCGAGGATGGCGAAGAAATCCACGTCGCCCACCGTATATTTGAGTTGTTCCACCGCGCCTTCGGGATTGATGTCGCTATCCCAGAGCATGGGCGTTTGGTAGAGCAGGTTGGGCATTTTGCCCACGGTGATCTCAACCCAGTCCGCGGGGCGCCAGCCCAGATAGACCTGCCCCAAGGCCAACGTGGCGGTGGACTTGCCAAACGGACCCTGGTAAGGCGTGCCGGAGGTCGAGGTGCCAAAGGTGACCCATGGCGAGCGGGGGTTGGAGGCCGTTTCCAGGCGGAGTCCGTAATAGAAATGGTCCGCCAAATCGCCGCGCAGCCCCAGGCGCAAGGCGTAGCGGAAGCGGCCCAGGTCCAACCTGGCATCGTTCGGGGCCTCGACCTGGCGGTCCTCGAAGCGCAAGCGGATATCGCCAAACAGCTCGACGCTCTTGATGCTGTCGCTGATTTTCCACTTCATGGCGGGTAGCTCCCCGTTGGTCATGCGGGCGTCGGCCTCCGCCTTGACTTTCCGGGCTTCTTCTTGGGTGACGTATCCCTTCTTGACGAAAAGATCCAGCAGCGGGTCGGAGGATGGGGAGGATTGCGCGCCGGCAACCGGGGCGAGCGCCAGCGCGAGAAGGGCGGCGGCGATTGCCTCGAGGCAATGCCGAAATCGTGCTGACGCCGGAGGCGGCTTTTCCATGAGCATGGGCGGGATGGTAGGGGAGGATTGTGGCAGGTTTGTGGCGGCAGTGTTACGATCTGGTGAATTGAGGCCGCCGCCAAAAAAACACCCGAAGCGCCAACTCCGGCCCCGCGGATTTCGACGTTCGGGTGTTCTTGAATTGCGGCCCAGGCAGATCAATGGTCCTGCACGCTGTAGAACCGGTTGGCGTTCGTCGAGGTCAACTGGAAAGACTTGACGGTGCCGTCGCCGGAGATGTTCGGCGTCGCTTTTGTCCATGTGCTGATGGGACTCAGCAGTCCGGCGGCATTGGTGTAATAGAGGGTGTAAGTTGCTCCGCTGGCGCTGGGGAACGAAATCGTGCTGGTGGCGCCAGACACGGTAACAGTAATGGCGGGCGGAGGGCCGGCCAGTCGGTAGAACACCATCGAGCCATTCTCTTCCAACTCAAAATACCCCAGATAAGTGCCTGCGGGATGCGCCCCGCCGGTGGAAGGTTCGATTTGATAGAAGTCGGCGCGGGAAGGCAGTTCATGGCCCGAGGTGAAGTCCGGCGGGGTGGTGGTTTCCACCACTCCTTGAAACCGGCCGTTAAAGTTGCCGGCGGTTCCCAAATTGGCATCGCAGGAAAAGTCAGGCGTCTGTCCAACTGGAATGACGATGGCCGTGCCCGTGTTGGTCGGGCCTCCCGCTTCCGTGGAACTGAATTGGCCGGCATTAAACTGGATGGAGGCTATTTCGTTGGCGGCGAGCGCTTGACCGTTGGCTCCGTTGGCCACCCAGGGAGCGGCCACCGCTTGCGCACCTGGACGCGGCGCTGTCACCCACAAGGTTTCTGCGGGAATAGTCTGATCCCCGCCATCGGCGGGATACGGGACGCAGCCTGAGACAGACCAACTCATGTCGTTAATGCTGTCAAAGGTGTTAAGGAGCGACGTGCTGTACTGGCTGACCGCCGTCACGCTCCCGATGGCCGCGCTGTAATAGGTCGAGGCCGCCCCGATGTCCACCTCGATGACGGACAGGCCGATCGTCCCGAAACCATCCGCGTTGTCCTTGCGGAAGCACAAAACCAGGTCGCGATCGCCATAAACAAAAATGGGCGTGTTGGCTTGGACGTTCTGCAGGAGACAAAACGAACCCGCCGCAGACGCAAGCAATACGGACATTCGATGAGATTTTATTTTCATAATTCTGGATGAGTTCCGGGCAACAATTTTTGTTGGTTGAACTGGCCGAGTCCAACGAATGTCAGTAGTTGTTCGAAATGGGGCCGCCGTCCGTGAACCGCTGGACCCGCATCGAGCCGAGGAGAATGCCGGGAGCCACGCTGCCTGAGGGGATCACAGCCGCGTCCACGTTGAGGATTTTGGCGGAGATCAGATCCGTCACCGTCTTCTGATTGCCGCTGTAATTGTTCCGGTAGAGCAGATGTTCGTAGCCCCAGTAAGTGTACTGTCCTTCTTCCACGGCGGTTGGGCTGTAGGGGATTCCGTTGTAGGTCATATCGGCCGCGCCGCCATTTTCGGCGGTGTAAGCGTCGGAAAGTCCCAGATAAGTCACGTAAAATCCATTAACACCCGTGGCGGTGGCGCTGCCCGTAGCCTTCATGGCTGCGGCCAAATCTCCGCCGCCGTTATAGCCGCTGTCGCCCACCGGGTAAACAATGCCATTGACCGTGTCAACGGGAACCAGTTCCTGACCTGTGACGACCAGCGTGCCGCCGTTCTTGATGATGGTGCTGCCGTTCAAGGGGTAGTACTGGTGAACAAGGTTGAGGACGCCAATGCCGGTTTCGGCAAAGGCGTTCAGGCGCGTGCCGGAATCCGCGTTGCGGCCCAAGGCGTACACATTCGTGCCTTCGTCCGAATTCAACCCGGTGAACAAGGCGAGGGGGAGGCTGCCCGTCCCGGTATAAAGGGCCACGGCCAATTGCGGAGTCATGTTGCTCAAGGTGGAGGGAGAGCCGTTGTTGCGCACCCATTTGAAAGGCACAATGCCGACAATGTGGTCGAGCAGAACAGGGATGGTGAAAGGCGAGGAAGATTGAAACCCATCCGACAGGCAGGCGTCGGGAACGGCGGGGGGATCATAGCTGGCCGGAGCATTTGACCCGGGGGGAGTCGTATTGGTCAGCCAGGTGGAGATGGTCAATTGCTCCGACACGGTTTGTATCCCGCCGAGGGAGCCGGACCAGGAAGTCTTGATGATCACCGGAATGGCCCCGTTGGAAGCGTAGGTGGTGCCGGTGAAAATGGCCTGACTGGCGCTGGGAAGGCTGGTGCCCGAATAGCCTACCGTGTAGCCAGGCTGGAGAATATCACTAATGGCCTGATGGACGCCCGCCCGATACGCTGTGGAACCAGTGAGGTGGATGATGGTTTGCGCGTTGGCAACGCCGGCGAGGGAAAAGGCGAGCAGGCCCGCCACTAAAACTTTGGGTGCTTTCATTTGCTTTTGTTTTTTCGTTTATTTTAGGTGTTGAGATTGTTGCTTGATTCAACCGCAACCGTTCGGAACATTCGTTTCGCCATGAAACTAGCAAACCCGGCTCGCCGCGCGCATCATGGTTCAGGACATGTTTAGGCGGGTTTAAGACCAGGTGGTGGCCAGACGCAAGACGCTGGCGGACAACACAATATGATTAGCTCCAAACGCCGCCGCCGCTTCCACGGCCGGTTGTTGCAAAGACGTAACATGGGAAAGGCGGAGATTGTAGCGGCGGTCTGTGACCGCCGCCGATGCTCAGTTTTTTTTGATTTGCGGCGGTCATGGACCGCTGCTACAGGCACTCAGGAGTGAGTCGGGGGGGTCTGTTCTGTGGCGAAGGATTTGCCGCAGCCACAGCTTTGGGCGGCGTTGGGGTTGGAGATTTTGAAACCGCCGCCGGTCAAGGCGTCGGAAAAATCAACAACGGTGCCGCGCAGGTAATCGGCGCTGAAGGCATCCACCAGGACGGATACGCCGAAGGCAGTGGCGGCGAGATCGCCGTCGCGTTTCTCGTCAAAGGTCATGCCATATTGGAGGCCGGAGCAGCCCCCTTGTTCGACGTAAAGGCGAAGGCCCTTGCCCGCGCCGGCCGGATCCGCGGCGAGCCGGGCCTTTATTTCGTGGGCGGCATTTTCGGTAAGGTTCACCACGGCTTCTGCGACATCGGTCATATCCATAACATGCCAGATTCCGGCGCGCGCGCAAGGGGCTGAAAACTCTGAAACTCTGAAATCCTGAAATCCTGAAAAGTTCCCTGCTCAGATCAGCGCGCCCCCGATTACCAAGTTCGCGCAGGGCACGGCCTTTTTCATTGGCCTCCTTCTGTTTTTTCAGCTTCTCAGTTTTCCGCATTTTAGCTTTTTCCCTCCTAATTGGCTGTGGCGGCGGCCTTGACCCGGTCAATGTTCCTTTGCATCTCGCTGCGGAGGGAGGGGACGACATCCTGGACCCGCCGATAGACTGTTTCGGCGTCGCTCCAGTGCTTCTGTTCTTCGTAAAGCGCGGCCGCCTTCACGCCGGCCTCCTTGACCCAGACGGGATCGGCCTGTTTGGTGTCCAAGTCATAAAGCACAGCGCAATAATGCCGCAACGCCTCCTCGGGCTGCTTCTGCCGCTCTGCGACGAGGCCGAGGCCGAATTGGGCCTGGCTTCGCGCCGTGACGTCGGCGGGCGAGTCATTGGTGTCCTGCAACACGGCTTGGTACATGAGGATGGCTTTAGTGTAGAAGAAAGAGTTGGATTTACTGAGATCGGCCCACTCCAGATAGCAATTGCCCAATTGGCCGAAAGCCAGGGTCGCCAGGAAATTGGTGGGGCTGGAATTGGTCACTGTGGACAAGAATTTGATGGCCTCGTTGAGCACGGTTTCATTGGTCCGATATAGTAGGAACTGTTGAAAGACGGTGTAGCCCAACTGAAACTGGGCCTGGGCCAGGAACCCGGCCGGGGCGTTGGTGTCAATGACCACGGAATAAAAATCGTTGCTGGCCCCGGCCAAGTCCAGGTGCTTGAACGCCGCCAGACCCGCCATGACCCGGGCGCGCCAGGCCAGGTCTCCCGGCTTGGGAAATTTCTTGAGGTCGTACAACTCCTGGAAGGCATAGTCCGCCTCCACATAATTGCCGTGGTTCATGTGGTAATTGCCGATCCAATTCTGGGCCAGCGCGGCGTTGAAGTCGCCGGGAAATTGGCTGACCACGTTGGACATCCGGATCAGGGCGTTGCTTTCCTGGCCCGCTTTGCCGGAGGCCAGGGCGAGGGAAAACTCAACTTGCGAGCGGTGGGCGTTGGTGGCGAAGTTGGGGCTGCCCTCCAGGCTGGCATAGAGGTTGACGGCGTTGGTCCAATCGCCTTCCTGCTCGTAGGTGCGGGCGATGGCAAGTTGAATTTCGGCCCAGAGCGGCGTGCCGGGATATTTCTCCAGGAGTTGTTGAAAGGCGGCGCGCGCCGCCGGGTAGTTGGTCTTGCGGTTCGACGCATCCTCGCCGAGGAGCAGCCCGCTTTGCACGCCGTAGCCGCTTATGGGAAACCAGGCGAGGATACGTTCCGCTGCCTCGCGGGCGGCCGCCTCATGGCCAAGTTTCAGGTTGGCCTGCACCAGTTGATAAAGGGCGAGGTCAAACAACTCGTTCGTCACGTCCGCCATCGTGGCGTAATCCTGGATGAGCTGGTTGTAATGAATCACCGCTGCCGGATAATTGCTTTGCCGGAAGCAGGCGTCGCCCAGTTTCAACAGGGCCGCGGCCTGTTGCTTTGACCACGGCAGGCGGAGGGCGGCAGCGGAAAAATCGGTGCTGGCCCCGGCAAAATCTCCCCGCGCCCAGTCGCACCAGCCGCGGTCCAGGTAGGCGCTGCCGAGGAGGTCAATGTTGGTGGAATCCTGGATCACCCTGCCGAGGTTGGTGATGGCCGAGGACAAAAGATCGGCGTCGGCGGCCGGCGGGCTGTTGGTCCCCGGTTCGGGGGGGGCAAAGAAGGCTTTGAGTTTCAGGTCGCCCAGATGGAACCGCGCCAGGTCCAGGTTCGGCTCGTTGGTGCTTTTCTGGATGAAAGCTTCCAGCCATGGCATGGTGTTGGCGGGCTGGTTTTGCAGCAACTTGAGGTCAATCGTTTTGCGCAACGCCTCCCGCTTTACCTCCGTCGGAAAGCCTCTTTCCAGATTGTAGGAATAGGCCTGGATCGCTTCGGCAATTTGTCCGGTTCGCTCGAAAATTTCCCCGCGCAAAAGCGCCGTGGCAATGCGCTGGTCCTGGCTGGACCGGGAGGCGAAGGCGAGCAAATTGGTGCTGCCCGCCAGCGCCTCCTCCAGCCGCCCTTCCTCCAGCAAAACCTGGCACAACAAATTCTGGCGCTGCCACTTCAAGTCCAGGGTCAGGCTGTTGGTGTCAATCTTCCCGAGGACCTCCTCCGCGTCCGCGTCCTGCTCCTGGATTAGATAAGCCTGACCCAGCAGGAAATATCCGTCCACCGCCTCCGGATCGCCCGGTCCGGCGCGGGCGGCGGATTGGAACACGCCGTTAGTCTTGGACAAGAGCGCGATCACGTTGGGCCAGTCGCCCAATTTGGCCAGCGCCCGCGCTTGCAGGAGAGTGGCGCGCAGGGGCAGAGGGGGATCGGCGGTGAAGTTCTGGAGCAAAAAGAGGCAACGCTCAATGGCATTGGTATATTCCCCTTTTCTATAACGGGCTTGGGCCATCCAATAAACGAAATCCGGCGCCAGTTTGTTGGTTGGCATCTCCTGCGCGAGCAATTGCAGCGCCCCTGTGTAGTTGGACAACTCAATCCGGCAGCGCGCCAGGTAAAGGAAGGCGTTGGTGCGGAAGGTGGAGTTGGTATAAGTGGCGACAAAACTGCTGAACATCCCTTCCGCCGGCTGATATTGCCCGCCGGCAAATACATTGGTCGCGATGCTGTAATCTGTTTCCTCCAGGCCCGCCCCGCGCAACGGCGCGGGCGCCAGGAGCGCCAGCCCAAGGCCCGCGGCCATCAAACATTTAGTAAGATTAAAGTTCAAAGCTCAAAACCCGGATTTTGCCATAAAGCCCAAAACCGGCTCCCAATTATCCGACAGGCCGGGAGAGGAGGCGACTCAAAAATCAGCGGGTATTGGAGCACATGAAAAGCGTTCCGATTTTGCGCTTTTTGGGCTTTTTGGCGGCTAGAGTCTCTTGCCACGGAACTAACCATTTTTTGCGATGTCGGCATAAAAAACTTATTTTTTTTGGCTTTATTAACCTTTATTAACCTTTATTAACCTTTATTGGAACCTTCATTGACCTGGATTGCGACGCAGCGGAATGGAGCGCTTCCATCGTCCCTGCAACGATGGCGGAAAAGGGGGCGGCGGGGCGGTGATAACCGCGAAACCGGCAAAATAGGACAATCCCGAACGCTGAGAGGATTCGCGAAGGAGAGGCTTTTGGAGTGCGGCGGCTTGCCGCCGCTTTGTCTCCCTCCTTTCGTGCCCGATGTAAAAGCGGGAGCAAGCTCCCGCACTCCATACAGGACGCCCCTGGCCGATTCGACTGTCACTGCTCGTCGCACGGGGATGATTTGAGCATAGGTAGTAAGATATGTCAAGCTCTTTTTAGAGAGAGTTTTCAGGGGAAAGGCGTTTTTGGTTCTTCGCTGTTTTCGGTGGAATGCAGCACATAGTTCGGGACGGCGCCCCGCGTTTCAGCCGATCCCAAAGGGATGGAATCTATCAGCCCTGGGTTGCGAGGAACGAGCTACCCAGGGAGCAAGACCGAGAAATCACCAACCCTGCAAGGGTTGTATCTCTTCCATAAGGCGTTGATATGCAACCCTTTCAGGGTTGGAATCTTCCCCTTGTGGCAACCCAGCGTAGGCCCTCTCTGAATCGGGCCAACGCTGGACTGAGTGAGACAATCCCTTTGGGATTGAAGATCAGGCCGCCGCACCAAGTTGGAAGCCCAGATCTGCTATCCGCCTACGCGGTGGCCAAGGCCATTGGCGCGACCCCCATTGCCATCAGCGAAATCATCCGGCGCAAGCGGGCCGTGAGCGCGGAAATGGCCATCAAGCTGGGGCGGTTGTTCAACGTCTCGCCAGAGCTTTGGATGGGCATCCAGGCTGATTATGACCTGGAAATCGCCCGCGACCGGAGTGAAGCCAAGATTTTTCGCCGGGTGCAGCCGCTCAAGCTGAACGAGCCTGCGCCAGCGTGAAGGCAGCAGCGCAAATTCTGGCGCGCGCAATACAACACATCTTCCGCGAACTGCAAGCCATTGGATTGGATGCACTTACGATTCACAACGGACAAAAGTATTGTCTTTATGTATTTCGTTGACTGAATGAATTGTCACTTTTCTAGGACCCCTCGCCCTTTATGCGCGGCGTTTGTTCGCTTGCGACTCCGAGTCGCCAGCATACTCCCTAGATCGGCCATCGACAGCGGCTCCTTTGGCCGAAGGTGAACCATGCGGTGGCAATTCGCACAAAGCGGGACAAGTTTCTTGACGTTAATCTCTCGAGCCTTCACGAGGGAAGCAAGCGGCACGACGTGATGCATCTCGATAAAGTTTGCCCCCCAATTTCCATACCGCTTCTCAAAGCTAAAACTGCACGCAAGGCAGTGAAGGCCATTAAGTTTTGTGCGCCAATAATCCCTAGCCTGTGCCCGTAATTTTGCATTTCTTTCGATCTGAAGGTGTCGCCGGTATTTTTTATCGCCCTCGATATACGACTGGTCTGCATCAATGGTCGGACTCCTCCAATGTGAGGGCAGGTGTGCCCACCCCAACTGCGGAAATCGCACGGGCCAAGGCCAAGCAATGTTCGCCTTCTTAATGCGCCGCCACTGGATCGCATAACCCGTGCAAAACTGGCCTTTCTTTGGAGACGGCAGCTTTTTCCAGTGGGGATCGTTTTCGTCGGGACTGTATCCAGCGACTTGTTTGACCTTTCTACTGTACTCGTTGAGCGTACGATAAGTGAACGAACCTCCGCTTGTTACTTCGATGAGCCCGAACAGTGTCCGTCGGTCGAACCCATAGAAGCGTAAACCTTTGCGCAACAGTTTTGCCGGCCAGTGCTCTCTTTTCCACCCGGACCACCATATTCCCTCTTCGCAGTTGAGACATCCCTTCAAGCTCATCGCGACGTCTGAAAGGAACTTTTTCTTTGCGGCGTTCATTATGCACTTTTAATCAGCGAGGAAGGCTGATGTCAAGATGGAAGACCTGTAAAAGGAACCGTCAAATTGTGGCGAGACAAGTGTCAGTTCTCTTTTTAAACTGACTGGCAGGGAGGACGCCACGGGTGCGCCTCTGGGAGGGAGGGGGTGTTTTGGCTCATGGGGCAGGGCGGGAGAGGAGGCGACTCAAAAATTGGCCGGTGTGGCTGGCGGGGGCGCGGGCGATTTTCTAGGGCGGGCCTTCCGCCACCACCCACCCGCCGGCTTCGCCGCCTTCCGGGCCCAAGTCAATTATCCAGTCCACCGTCGAAAGGGTCAAAAAACAGTTTTGCCCTATTGTATTCGCAACTGATTGCACTGCAAGTGCTTATAAATGTAGTCAGATTGCGCAAATTCGAACGATTTAAGCCGGCAATTCTCTCGACAGGGAAAGGGGGCAGTTCCGCACGAGGCCACATGACGCGCCTGGGCGGCGGGCCGAACTACCGGCAGAATCGCCGCCATTGTTCAATAGACTTCCTCATGCGAGCCGATGTTGAATTTGTTTTTGCACAAGCTGGCGATGAGGCTTTCAGCCGACTGACTTTTAAGTTTGCCGGAACGAAATGCTTTGATGGCGCTCTTGGCCGCCGCCGCCGTTTCTTGCCGCCATGTTTCGATACGACGCTGGCGCAACAGATTCTCCAGCATTTCCAGTTCGTCCGCCGGCAACGCTTCCGCTTCGGTCAGGACGCCTTCTAAAGTCAAAGCAGCCATATCTTCAATTCATTGGTTTGAATTTCCACTTTTTCCCCGGTATTGCCAAGTTTTTTCGTGCAAAAGAAGCCGTGGAAGTGCCAGTTCTCACTGATAAACTGGTTGACAGGGAGGACGTCACGGGCGCGCCTCTCGGCCTGGACGGGGTGTTTTGGCTCATGAGGCAGGGCGGGAGAGGAGGCGACTCAAGAATTGGCCGGTGTGGCTGGCGGGGGCGCGGGCGACTTTCTCGGGCGGGCCTTCCGCTACCACCCACCCGCCGGCTTCGCCGCCTTCCGGCCCCAGGTCAATTATCCAGTCCGCGGTTTTAATGACATCCAGGTTGTGTTCGATGACCAGCAGCGTGTTGCCGGAGTTGCGCAGTTTGAAGAGGACGTCCAGCAGCTTGGCCACGTCGTGGAAATGGAGGCCGGTGGTCGGTTCGTCCAAAATGTAAAGGGTGTGGCCGGTTTCCTTGCGGCTCAATTCCGCCGCCAGCTTGATGCGCTGGGCCTCGCCCCCGCTGAGGGTGGTGGCCGATTGGCCCAGGCGCACGTAGCCCAGGCCCACCTCGGCCAGTGTCAGGCAGGGATCAAATATCTTGGGCACGGCGCGGAAAAAAGTCACGGCCTCGTCCACCGTCATGTCCAGCACGTCGGCGATGTTCATGCCCTTGAAATGGATTTCCAGGGTTTCGCGATTGTAGCGCCGGCCGTGGCAGGCTTCGCAGGTGACATAGACCGGGGGCAGGAAGTGCATTTCGATCTTGATCAAACCGTCCCCCTGGCATTTCTCGCAACGGCCGCCCTTGACGTTGAAGCTGAACCGGCCGGCCTCGTAACCGCGGATTTTCGCCGACGGCAGTTTGGCGAACAGATCGCGGATTTGATTGAACATGCCGGTGTAAGTGGCCGGGTTGCTCCGCGGGGTGCGGCCTATCGGCGTCTGGTCAATCACGATGACTTTGTCCAGCGACTCGAAGCCGCGAATCAGCCGGTGCGCTCCCGGCTGTTCCTTGGAACCGTAAAACTTGCGGAAAAGGGCGCGGCGCAAAATATCGTCCACCAGCGTGCTCTTGCCCGAGCCGCTCACGCCGGTCACCGCGGTCAAGGCCCCCAGCGGAATGCGCACGTTGATGTCCTTCAAATTATTCTCCCGGGCGCCGACAATTTCAAGCCACCCGCGTTCGGCGGACGGTTTGAAGCGGTTCCGGGGCGGGGCGATTCTCAGTTCGCCCTTGAGATATTGGCCGGTGAGGGAACGGGGTTCGGCCTCCAGGTCGGCCACACTGCCCGCCGCCACCAATTCCCCGCCGCGCACGCCCGCGCCCGGTCCCAAATCGAGCAGGTAATCGGCGCGGCGGATGGTTTCTTCATCGTGCTCGACCACCAGGACGGAATTGCCCAAATCGCGCAGGCCTTCCAGCGATTGGAGGAGGCGGTCGTTGTCGCGCTGATGCAGCCCGATGCTCGGCTCGTCCAGAATGTAAAGGACGCCGACCAGGCCGGCGCCGATTTGGGTGGCCAGGCGGATGCGCTGGGCCTCGCCGCCGCTCAACGTCCCGCTTTCCCGGTCCAGGGTGAGGTAGCCCAGGCCGACATTTTTCAGAAAGGCCAGCCGGGCGCGGATTTCCTTGATCAGTTCCGCCGCGATTTTGCGCTGGAAATCTGTCAACTGCAAAGTGGCGAAAAAATCGTCGGCCCGCGCGATGGAAAGGGCGCAGACGTCCATGATGGAAAGGCCCGGCAGGGAGGGGGGGGATTGCGGATTGCGGATTGCGGATTGCGGATTGCGGATTGCGGATTGCGGATTGGCGTCCGGGACGACCGATGCCGTGCTCGCATCCTCGGAGGGCGGCGGCGGGTTGGCGGGGAGAACGGCGGGCAGGGGACTGCCCGCCCTACCTGAGGCGTTGACGGGCGGGGGCGTGGGTTGGCCAACGGACAGGGGCGGGGCGGCGCCGAGGCGCACAGCCAGGATTTCCGGCTTGAGCCGGCGTCCGCCGCAGGCGTCGCACGGCTGCGGATTCATAAAGCCTTTGAGCCGGTTGCGGGTGAATTCGCTTTCGCTCTCGGAGTAAAGCCGCTCCAGGTTGGGAATGACCCCCTCAAAAGGGCGCTGCACTTTGCTGGCGCTGCCCGCGCGCCAAAAAGTGAATTCCACATTTTCCGCCCCCGTGCCGCGCAGGAGTTTTTCCTTGAAATCCTCCGGCAAATCCTTCCAGGGCGTATCCAGGCTTTGGCCAAAGTGCCCGGCCATGCCGCGCAACAGGCTCTTGTAATAGACCATCATCCGCTTGCCGCCCCGCCGCCACGGCAGCAGCGCCCCTTTCTCCAGCGATTTTTCCGCGTCCGGCACGATGAGCCGCTCGTCAAACACCATTTTCTGCCCCAGTCCGTGACAAACCGGACAGGCCCCGGCGGGGGAATTGAAGGAGAAATGTTTGGGCGTGGGCGTCTCGTAACTCAGTCCGCTGGCCGGACTGTAATTGCGATTGGACTGGAGCGACTCGGCCCAGGCGCCGGACAGGGCGGTTTCCGGCGGCTGCCGCAAAAGCAAGAGGCGGCCTTCGCCCCATTTCAGGGACGTTTCCACGGAATCGCTCAGGCGCACACGGATTTTTTCATCAATCACCAGCCGGTCCACAATCACCTCGATGGTGTGGCGCTGTTTGGCCTCCAGCTTCACCCGCGTATTGCTGCTCAGTTCGACAAACTGGCCGTCCACGCGGGCGCGCACGAAGCCTTCCCGCGCCAGGCGCTCGATGACATCGCGAAACTCGCCCTTCTGACCGGCCACCACCGGGGCCAGGAGCATGACGCGGGTCTTGGGCGGAAGGGCCAGAATCTTATCCACGATGTCGCTGGTGGTTTGGTGGGTGATGGGCTGGCCGCTGACCGGGCAGTAGGGCTGGCCGACGTGGGCAAAAAGCAGGCGGAGATAATCGTAAATTTCCGTGGTGGTGGCGATGATGGAGCGGGGGTTGGCGCCGGAGACGCGCTGCTCGATGGCGATGGCCGGGGAAAGGCCCTCGATGAAATCCACGTCCGGCTTTTCCATTTGATCCAGGAACTGCCGGGCGTAGGCGGAGAGGGATTCGACATACTTGCGCTGCCCTTCGGCATAAATGGTGTCAAAGGCCAGCGACGATTTCCCCGAGCCGCTCAATCCCGTGATCACGACCAATTTGCCGCGCGGGATGGAGAGCGTCAGGTTCTTGAGATTATGCTGGCGCGCGCCGCCGATTCTGATGAATTCGATTGCCATGACTCCTGAATTTCGCCATCAAGACATCCCATTAAACTAACCCAAAGAAGGGGAATGCAAAATGTAAAATGCAAAATGGAGCATTACGCCCAAACTCGGCCTGGCAAGGAAGGCAGGGCGGGCACTCCGCTGCCCGCCGCATTGCGCCAATGTGAATAACCGTCCAACAAGGGGTGAACATCAAACAATATGTTTTGCTCGTGCCGGCGCGCGGTCGAAACCAGTATTGCGAACCACGAGAAAGAGAAAGGCCAATTGACCCAATGGCGACCGAAGAAAAAGTGCTTTGTTTTGAGCGGAAACTTTTCGACGAGCTGGGCGTGTTTCAGGGCCTCAGCCTGGAAGTTGAGAAGTACCTGCCCGTTCTCACCTCGGCGGCGAAGTTGGTTTATCTGAACCGAAGCGACGCCGAACAGGACCAGCGTTACAAACAGCTTATCCCCTATGTCCTGCTCATCTGCAACGGCAGGATATTGCGCTATCGCCGGGGGCGCGGCGGCCAGGAAACACGGCTGCACGGATTGTATTCGGTCGGAATCGGGGGGCACATTTCGGAGGAGGATCATGGACTTTTCTCCAGCGACCGCGGCTATCAGGCAGGGATGCGGCGCGAATTGATGGAGGAGGCGGGCATTGATGCGGGGAACGGGCCGGCGGTGGCCGCGATCAACGATGACAGCACGGAGGTTGGCTGCGTGCATTTTGGGGTCGTCCATGTTGTCCGGGTGCCAGGGGGGACCGTGGCGGGCCGGCGCAGCGGCATCGTGGGTCCTGAATTCATCCCGATGGCGGACGCCGTGAAAGAACTGTCCGGTTACGAATCGTGGTCGCGTTTTTGCCTGGAACATCTGGATTTGCTGCTCGCCAAAGCCGCTGCTTTAGCGGCGCCGTTTCCCGGCGGGCGGTGGACGGAGGTCTGAGGTTCACCGGGCGGCTACGGTTTTCTGGGAGTTCAGGGTCTTTTCTGGGAGCTCGCGATTTTTTCTGGGAGCTCGCGATCTGTCGAGCCATCTGCTTAAAGCGCCCAATTCGCCGCTACGTTGTCAGTCCCAGAGTGAGACACCGGAATAGAACGGCCAAATGGGCAATGGGGCAATTCGGCTGTCCACAAACTTTTTTCTCGACAAACCCGGGCGCATTGTTAAAATGAATGCACCCACATTCACTGGTTTCAATGTGGGTGCATTCCTTTTTCCGGGCACCCAACCTGCACGTTTCCTAACGCTGCAAAGCCACCACCAAAATATGTTGTCAAGAAAGGAAGAAGCTGACAGATAGTGGCGCGCTCCTAGGGCAACGCCCGCCGTGCGCCGCGTGAGGGCGCGCGGCCTGCCGGCATGCGTCGCCGCTCCGGCAGGCCGCCTGCCCTCACGCGGCGTTCGGGCGCGTGTGACTTTGCCAATGCAAGCCGGTTCCTCTCTGCTCCATTTCAGCGCGGCCGGGTGGCTGCCGTGCAGTTTTTGCGCAACTTTGCGCAACGTTTGCGCTTGCAGGTCAGAGCCTTCCGCAATAGGCGCGGGGTTTTGCCGGGAGAACGGCCTTTCCCCCGGTTGGCACGCTATATGCCTTAACGCTATTCAGCATTGGCCTATGATCCATTCTGTTTTCAGTTTGCAGGACGGCATCAAATAACCGACCGAAAGGTCATCTTATGAACATGAAAAACATCATATCAGAAACAGGCCGGACGAACTCATGGCGCCGGCGCGGGTTCACCCTGGTGGAACTATTGCTGGTTTTGACCATTCTGGCCATTCTGGCCGCCGTCGTGGTTCCGAATATAATAGACCGTGGCGAGCAGGCACGGAGAACCGCGGCCAGAGTGCAGATTGCCAATTTCGTATCGGCGATTTCCATATTTGAAGTGGACAACGGGCATCTTCCGAAAAGCGCCGACGGTTTGCAGGCTTTAATGACAAGACCGCGCGATGACCAGAACACTTGGAAAGGCCCCTATCTGCAATTGAACAAGGTTCCGCTCGACCCGTGGAAACAAGCTTATGTTTATGTCATTCCGGGCCGGCACAACCCAACGAGCTACGATCTCTACACCAACGGAAAAGACGCGCAAGGAGGCACGAATACCATCGGCAACTGGGCCGATTGACCGATGACAAACACCGGTGGGGACGGGTCAACTATAGCTTTGTCCGGACTTGCTCGCTGACAGCATGTGATGGCAGCGCAATCCGGGCAAAGCTATACGTTGAACCTGACCCTGGCCGCCATTGACCCCCCGGATGCAGCGTCCGCGGAGCGCGGTCCGCCGCGCCCGGGCGCGCGGAGGTCATTTCCTTCCAACGGCCTTGAAAAAGGTATAGCAGAATACTCCATCCGACTCGGCCGTCCGGTATAAGTCGTTGATCCCCTTTTCGAAGACGTCCGGTTCAATTATTCCCGCCTGCAAGGCCGATGCCCGGACACCCTCAATCATCGCCGTGAACGTATTCTTCGTGAACCCTTCGACGAGTTCAGGCTTGCTGGAATCCACATAGACCATTCGGGGAGACACATGAATGGAGCTATAGCCTGCGCTGGACATCAGCGGATAAAGCTCTCTCCCCACCATGGCGTTTCCGCCAGCCCGCCGTTGCAGCTCAACCTGACACTGAATCGCCTGGCGGGCTGCCGCGCTGTCGGGATAAAAACAGACGGAGCCATGGTCCCCCTCGATGACCGTGAGGGTGCCGCCAGGGCGCAAATGCCGCTTCAGGACGTGCAGCGCCTCGACGGGCCGCGGGAGATGTTCCAGGACAAAACAGACGAAAATGTGGTCGAAGAAGTCCGCCGCATAGGGCAAATGGAAGAGGTCCGCCTGTTCGCACACCACACGGCCCAGTCCTGCCGCCGCGACTTTTCTCCTGGCTTCAGCAACGGACACCCCGGATATGTCAACTGAAGTGATTAAGGCATCCGGACTGTTCCTGGCCAGGACAACGGTTTGCGCGCCCACGCCGCAACCGGCTTCCAGAACGCGGCTTCCCGCCGGGTAGGCGGTGTCGCCGTGCAACAGCTCGACCAAGGTTGCGGCTTGGTCCTGAAGACGCAGGTTTTCCCGATGATGATAGCCGTGGACGTATGCTCTATTCATGCTTCCCGTAGGGCGCGGCCGATGGAGCAGTTCATGGAAGGCGGGTGAAGAAGCGGTGCCAGCGCGGCAGATAATAATGGCTGCGATCAAGGGAAATCACCACCGCCGAGGCGCGGCCCACAATTTCGCGTCGCTCCACACCGCCAAAGAAGCGGGAATCAAGGCTGTTGTCACGGTTGTCTCCCATCATGAAATACTTGCCCTCGGCAACGATGACCGGCCCGAAAGTGCGCCGGGCCGGCAAGGCGGGAGTGGTCATGACCGGATGGGGGCGACCGGCCAATTGTTCGGTGGCGAATTGGTGTTGTGGCTGCTCCGTGGCGGGAAGTTCCGCGATGGTTTGTTGAGCCAGCGATTCGTATTTGACCGGAGCGCCGTTGACGAACACGGCGTTGTTGGCCAACTCGATGCGGTCGCCCGGCAGGCCCACGACCCGTTTGACCAATCGCATCCCGTCCGCCGGCGAGTAAAAGACGACAATATCCCCGCGTTTCGGGTTGTCCCATTGCGCGACATGCCAAGTGGTGAAGGGAACTTTCAAATCATAAGCCAGCTTGTTGACGAAGACGCGGTCGCCTTCCACGATGGTCGGCTTCATGGAGCCAGTCGGCACATCGTTCCAATCCGCGATGGCCGAACGCACCGCGCACATGACCAGGATCATGATGAGCAGGGGTTTGAGCTCTTGACGCGCCCACTGCCTGCATCTTTCTTTCAAAGGAATGGCTATCTTCATCGCTGTTTAGACCTTATTAGGCGAAAATCGTTCAGCCCTTCGGCTTTGTCCGCGACCTGCACGGGAAATGGGAAAGGGGTCCTGCATAATCGCATATGATCGTGATGGCTTCGAGTGCGTTCATGGAATCATTGGTTTTTGCTAAGCTGTTCATGGACGCCAGCCTGGAGTTGGAAGCATTGTCCAAGCTTTGAGTCCCACACCTGGCAGTTGGCCTGCAATTGCCGTACGCACCAGCCAAAAAGGGAGCGGAAGTAAGCGCAGGTTTTGGGATTGGCAAGAATATGATCAACATCCAGAAGGGGAACTATTAATGCCCCATGGGCGCGTTCGTCGAATCCTGCAAACAGTTTTTTGAGCTCGCCTTTCGGGTGTTCAATCGTTTCTACGTCACCGTCATAATCTGCGTTCAGAACCGTGGCACCAAGTGCTTGATTAACAGCAGCACTGTTCGCGAAATAATAAGCCTCGAGCATATTGGCAAAGAAGTGTACGGCGGCTTTTTCCCGCTCTGCGGGCTTGAGCATTGTATCAAGGGCTTTCCGGTAACGCTCGAAAACCAGTCGTATCACCGGACGACGTGCTTGTTCCACGTCATCTATCAGGATGACGAAATGGTGGGCTTGATTGCGCAAGAAGTGCCGGGTGGGCAGGCCAATCTTTTCTTCGTCACTGTCTGGAATAACCTTCCCGGTGCCTACCATCTGCAAGATTTTGGCAGGTGAGGTAATGGGATTCCGCTGGCCGACGAAACCGATAACCTTAAATGAACAGCCGGCTCTTCGCATCAATTGGACAAAGAGGGAAGGCAGGAACCCCCGCTCACCTTTCCCCGTCACAATCAGCCCGAAGACGCAATGCGTGCGTGCAGGCAGTTGCTCAGTCGGCGTAGTTTCCGAGTCGTTCATTTCGCGACGCTTTGACGGGCGATTTCCTCGGCCATATAAAGCGAACCCAGCGCGTACCGTTGAAGCAAGTCGTTCATGTCTGCCTTATCTGTCAGACGAACCACTTGGGTGTCGCGTTCATTCCCGGCCTCAAAAACGAGGATTTCATCCAAATTGAACTGGCTCATCAATACTGGAGAGTGGGTGGAGATAAAAACCTGGCGGCTAAAACTTTCGGTTGCCAGCTTGACTGCTTCCGCAAATACCGTGATGGCATGCGGATGAAGGGAAGTTTCCGGTTCATCGAAGAGCTGAACATCGCAGCGGTTGGCCATATCACCAAACAGGGCCACAAGCAAGCCCAGCAATTGAAGATGGCCATCTGACACTCCCGAAGCCTGAATTGGCTGGCGACGGTTGTTTTCAACGAAACTGGCAGACACACGGTCCGCTCCAATTTGCTCAAATATTAAATCCTTGAAAGACTCAGGAAAGCCCTTGCGCATGAAGTCCATTATCGTGTCGTAGCGGTTGTCCATCGCGCGGCGACCATCGAGATTGCGCAAAGCCGACCAGAGGTTCTGCCAACGATCGTAAAGCCAAGTATATGGGTTGCTCTCGGAACCGAGCTTGCGCAGGCGATACAAATCGACCGAACGCGAACTGTAGAAATGAACGCCACGCAGAATATCGTCCAATTCGATAGTCTCCGCTGATGGTTCGCAAAGAAGGAGGTAATTGGTGAACGCCAATTTTTCCGGCTCGCGCAGTTTGAGTTGTACTGCCTGCCGCATGCCTTCATGGAAAAAGGTGGCCATGTCGCTTCCGATCTTGCGATCCACAAGGATTTCCTGGCGCCGCTTTGAGCGAAAGAGCTCTCCGACGAAAGGCTCAATGCGCCCGGATGAGTAACCGAACGAAACAGTGTATTCGCCCAAACGGGTTTCCAAGGTGATTTCAATACGATCCTGCGGGGCGGCTCCGTCCCATAATACTCCAATGCCATGATGCCGGTCGGATGCCGCCGCATCCGTGCCACGGATGGCGCAATCGCGAACAAACCAAAGCGCATCCAAGAAGCTCGTCTTCCCAATTCCATTGGGACCGAAGAGAACATTGATGATATGCGTCGGCACGGTAATGTCGCGCAAGCAGCGGAAATTCCTCACTCTGATATTCTGAAGATTAGTTGGCATAATCAAGCCTTTGCTAGAGTCTCGGTCTTAGCTGCATTCCCGATGGCAGGAACCGTGAACTCAAAGAAGCGTAACGAACGACCTCGTAAAGAACGACCTTTATCTTGGGGCGATCGAGATGCTTGGCCAGATTCTGGAAGCTAAGCGGTATGGCACTCGGTTTGACCGGCGGTGGCGAGTCGGAGCTTTGGAACGGGTTCAGAAAGGGGTCCTGCATAGTGGCATATTGTCGTTGTTGTTTTCTTCAGGCATGGCGCAGCACGTCCGCCTCGGAATCAGCCGCACCCATGTTTAATCCTCTGGCCATTCCGTTCAAGCTCATTTTTCTCGCCCGGTAAATGAGAATGACGATTACCGGCCCGGCATCCACAGGTGTTGGGCCATGGGGATGGCCTGGATGCGGTGGGCGCGGCTGCGGGAATCATCATCGGTGACGGGGCCAAAGCCATCGCCAGGATTCAAAAATGTCGTCAGGCAAATCAGAATGGATGAAGATCAGGATTAGGATTACGACTAAAATGAAAAATCTGCCATCGGCGGTTGACAGGGCGCGTGATTGCATTATGATATCAATCAAATATCAAACGCAATCCAATGAAAGGACCTATGAACGAAGAAAAATCAATCGTCAGTTCCGAGCGTCAGGAAACCGCCGCCAGCGGCTGGATCATGCTGCCGGCCATTCTCGCCTTGTTGCTTGGGGGCGTCGCGTTGCTCATTTATTCCATTGGCCGCCTCAGTGAGAACGCGGGGCCTCTTTTTGGATGGCTGGTCGCGCTGGGGGTGTTGACGGAGTTGTTGAGCGTGCTTCTGCTCGTCGGCTTTTTCACCTTGCAGCCCAATGAAGCGCGCGTCCTGCTGCTTTTCGGCAAATATCATGGCACGGTGCGCATCAGCGGGTTTCACTGGACCAATCCGTTTTATTCCCCCGGCCACAAGATTTCACTCCGGGCGCGCACCTTCACCATGGAGAAACTCAAAGTCAACGACAAGCGCGGCAACCCCATCGAAATTGCCGCCGTCCTGGTTTGGCGGGTGCAGGACACGGCCCAGGCCTATTTTGACGTGGACAACTATGAGCGTTATGTGCAGACGCAAAGTGAAACGGCCTTGCGCCACCTGGCCAGCGCCTACGTCTATGACGACGGCGAGCCGAACGCCATCACCTTGCGCAGCAACGTGGACGAAGTGTCGCAGGCCTTGCGGCAGGAGTTGCAGCAGCGCCTGGCCAAAGCGGGCGTGGCGGTGGACGAGGCGCGGCTGACCAACCTCTCCTACGCTCCCGAAATCGCCCAGGTCATGCTGCGCCGCCAGCAAGCCGAGGCCGTCATCGCCGCGCGGCAAAAGATCGTTCATGGCGCCGTCAGCATGGTGGACATGGCCTTGCGGGAATTGGCCGACAAGCAGGTCGTGCAACTGGACGACGAACGCAAAGCCGCCATGGTCAGCAATTTGCTTGTCGTGCTCTGTGCCGAATCCGAAGTGCATCCCGTCGTCAACGCCGGTACGCTCTACACCTGAGCCATGCCAGAAAGGAAACCCTTCCTCTTGCGGATGGATCCCGCGCTTTGGGCCGAACTGGAAGCCTGGGCGCAGGCCGAATTCCGCAGTGTCAACGGCCAGATCGAATACCTCCTCAAGCAAGCCGTCACCAAGCGCAAAAGCGGCGGCCCGGCCGGAAAGCGGGTTCCAAAAAAACCGGGCCTTGCCGGTTGAGGCTCTGCCTGACAAGGCCATGCCAGACTTGAATTCGAAACTAATGGTGATAAACGAATTGGCCTGAATTCCATTGCCCCAGCGGCATGGTTCCAACATGGCCGTCGAAAAGGGCTACGTTAATCGCCCCGGGAATCGGGGTGCCGGTGTAATTCCGGGAGGCCTGGCTGGGGGCGATGCCGCCGTGCCGGTTGATCATCAAGCGTCCAATGCCCCCGGCGCCCGACGGCCCGCCCGTGTCGTCGCTGCTGCCGTCATAAAAGTCAGTGCCGGGATTGTTCTGTTCCACCGGCCAGCAGTCAATCCAAATGCCATCGCCGAACAGGACCGAGAGACCGGGCTGCGGCACGTCCGATTCCTTTAGAAATTCGTCATTCGGCATGACATCGCCGATGGTGTCGCTGCTGTAGAACCAGCCGTTCATGATGTAACTGGCCTCCACCGCGGCCGTGTAGTACCAGCTTTCATCGGCCTTGCCATAATCCAGCCCGCCCCCGGCCGCCGCGATTTGGGCGGCCGTCTTATACGGAGCCGATGGACATCTCAGGAGGTTGGTTGACTTGGCGAAGTCGTTCAACAACGTTTCCTCCCATGTGATCTCCGCGAAGGGAACCATTTGACCCTTGTTGTCGGTGCGGTAGCCGGCCGCAGCCAGGTTGATCTGCTTGAGGTTGCTCATGCAGTTGATCTTTTGCGCGGCCAGTTTTGACCGCGCCAAAGCCGGCAGCAGAATCGCGGCCAGAATGGCGATAATGATCACCACCACCAACAGTTCAATGAGGGTGAAGCCCGCGCCACCCGCGGGCGGATTGCCTGCGGAGGAGGCTTGGGCGTGCCGGCCAGTTTTCATCGCGATAACCACCTGCAAAAAAAAACACCGGCTGCCTGGCATTGACGCCAAACAGTCACCAATCCAAACAGCTTCCAACCAGATTAAGGCCGCTTCAACTTAAACGCAATGCTTTTTTCGCAATTGGGCGCAGGACAAGAATCTTCACTTTCATGGTAGGGCAGGGCTGCCGCTCTGCCCTGAACTCTTGGGCGGCGCAGCAGCGCCGCCCTACCGAAGAGGTGAAGATTTTTGTCATGCGCCCTTCGCAATTTGCTTTTTTCGCAATTCGCGAACCTGTGGGCGCATCTTGACACTGCTACCAAATGCAAAAGCAGTGGGAAACAACGCGGGGCTGGAAAGCCCCGCGAACCCGCACCCGAGACGGCTGCGCTACGTAGCGCAGGCGACCCGCCTGCGGGTTCTGGCAGCGTCCCGCTGCCATTTTTGGCGGCAGCGTCAAACACCCGGAACCTCGGTGTCTAAACCTTTATCCGGCTTTATTTCTCCTTTGCAACTTGGCTGCCGCCGCTTTGATTTTTTGCACGGTGTTCTTGCTGCCGAATGCTTACCCATGCCGGGGTGGCGATGCCAGGGTCAACATGAGTTCTGTATCTGTTCTTTGCAGGGGAACCAAGTCGAACCGGCTGCGGTTGAACCAGCGGCCATAAAGGAACAGCACAAAAACGGGAACCGCCGCCGCAAGCAATCCGGCGGGCGCGACGATCCACCAACGCGCCGCGATGAAAAAGGTGGCGTCGGCGCCCAAAATGACCGACATGATGACCGACATGAGCGCAGTGGGGAGGCAGCCGGAACCTGCTTTTTGCGTGTCATTGGTGTTGGGCGAGATGGCCGCGATGACCAACAGCGGCTGGGCCATCAGCGCCAGGGCGGCCAATTTCAGTCCTTCCCAAACAGTCAGAAGTTGAAATCCCCCGAACTCGGCGCTCAGGACGAGGAGAAAGAGCAACAAGACCAGGGTCTTGGCGAGGTTGATCTTCAGAACCAGGCGCGTCAGTTCCCAAAACCCGATGGGATAAAGGGCGTAGTAAGGACTTTGCAGTCCGCCTCCCGGAGGCAGGGCAAAGCCGCGCGGAGATGCAAAGAGATGGACCGCGCCAAATATTACCGCCATGAACACCAGCATTCCCGCCATCGGAACCAAGCTGCTTCTGAACAGCCACAGCACCACCACCGCCGACAAAAAAAAGGGCAACACGCCTCTCAAGAACGAGGTCCAGCGGGGATTGGCGGCGAGCAGGAATTCCGCGAGCACGCGTTCGCGGGCGTTGAGGAGGCGTGAGACAAACCGTTCCAGGAACCCCGCGTTTTGCCAATCGAACCCGGTCAGGAATTGGCGGCGTTGAATGGCGGCGCGGGCGTCGTCCGGATTCTGCGCCAGGCGCGCGCCAAATTCGATGAGTTCCGGGTTGCGGCCATCGGTGGCATGTCTCGGCTCACTCAAGAGGAAGGCCTGGCGCGCGCGCCGAAATGCAATGGGGGAAAGTGCCAGCACGACCGCGCTCATCAGCCCCGGCAAGACCCGATGGAGCACCCCGCTGCTCTCGGAAACTCCCAGGCTCTGGAGGATCCAGCCCAGCGGCGGAAGGCACCAAGCGAGGCCGCTGAGCCAGGCGCACAAACGCGGGTGGTGCTGGCCGGCGAATAAGAACAAAAAGGCGGCCATCCAGAACAGAGCGGCTGGAAACGCAAAGTACTTTGGCCGGGCGAAAGCCACCAGGCAAACCGCCATTGCCACCATAAAAAGCCATTGCACCGCGCCCAGCGCCAGGCCGCCGGTCAGGGCGTGCCAGCCGCCGCCGGAATGGGCCAGCAGGATGGCGTAAGCCGCCGCGAAACCAAAGAGCGTCCACCAGGAGCGGCGCAGGAATTTTTTCCATTGCGCGCGGAAAATCTCGCCGTCGGGAATGGGCCAGTAATCGAAGACGATCAATCCGGGATCGTCATAAAGCGCCGCGCGAAATCGGATGGCGTGGAGAAATAGCGCGGCCAACGTCCACAAGAGAATCAGGGCCACGATGTATTCCATAGTGACCATGCTATAAGCGAACGCGACCGGCAGCAGAAATCCCAGAAACACCACACGAGTCATCCAGGGGCGAATACCGGCCCTCCGCCTGGCAGCCTTGCGCGCCAGCCGGCGCTCCTTCCGCAATGATGCCGACGCCGACACTTCGGCCCGCACGCGCTGCCGCGCCGCCTTGGCGAAGGACCATCGCCGCAACCTCACGTAACGTCCTCCTCGCGCAATTGGCTGAAAATATCGTCCAGGCCGCTCGTGGCCGCTTGCGGATCCTTGCGCAAATCAGCAGAAACCTGATCGGCCCGAATCGCCCCGCGATGAATGACGCACACCCGGTCGGAGAAGCGCTCCGCCGCGTCCAGAATCTGAGTCGTATAGAGGACCGTTTGCCCGTGGGCCGCGGCCTCGCGCGCCCGGCGTTTGAAGGCGTTGATGCCGTTCGGGTCCATCCCGGAGGCGAACGGCTCGTCCAGCAGCCAGAGCGGCGGATTGACCGCCAGCACCGCCGCCAGCACCGCCTTGTAACGCTGCCCGCGCGAGAGCGTGGCCAGCGGCACTTCGGCCAGCGGCAGGAGGTCCAGTTCGCGCAGCAACTCCGCCACCCGGTCTTCCACGCCGGGCTGCGCCAGTTCATAGAGGCGAAGCACCATGCCGATATGCTGCAACGGCGTCCATTCCTCGAAGAGCGCGGGGAAATCCGGCAGAAACATGAATTGGCGGCGCAAATCCATCCGCTGGCGCAGGAAAACTTCGCCGTCATAAAGAATCCGGCCCTGGTCCGGCACGACCGTTCCCGCCAGGCAGCGGAGCAGGGTTGTTTTGCCGGCGCCATTCAGCCCCAGCAGCGCCACCACCTGGCCCGGCTCGATTGTCAGGGAAACCGCGTCCAGCGCCCGGCGCGCCTTGAACCGTTTCACGATCCCTTGCAATTCGATTTTCATAATGGTCCGCTCCCAGGCAGCGCTGCCACTGAAACCAATCCCGCGCCCCGGCGCAAGCATAAATAGCCGGAATGCGTCAGGAGCTGTGAAAAAATTGGCAAAAGGCTTAAAACACAAAATGTGTCCGTTGATAATCAACGACTTGCGCAAGCGATTTCTGACGATTTCAATTTTTTCACAGCTTCTCAGTCTTGTGTGGTAGGGCGCGCACTCCGTGCGCGCCGCGGCGGGCAGGGGACTGCCCCATAGGCG